>Ga0315280_10003002_pt1 | contig 26480 bp, 27 predicted proteins | sample YL17G06_40_MG_FD_203697 | JGI IMG/M metagenome (GOLD analysis project Ga0315280, IMG submission 203697) | Sediment microbial communities from Yellowstone Lake, YNP, Wyoming, USA - YL17G06_40 | ecosystem: Environmental > Aquatic > Freshwater > Lake > Sediment | place: USA: Wyoming | collected...
AACCCACCGTGAATTCATCAAATACTGGAATTATCAGCGACCACACCAAGGAATAGGTTATCTATACCCAGCAGACATATACTTCAAAGACCTAAAGAAAGGGACACATGTTGGGGGATAGAACAATGGAGGGGAATATGTTCTATGGGAAGAAGCTCACTGAAGGGTAAAGAAGCGAAGGCTTTACTATCAGCAATTTCAGAAAGATACGGGCTGAACCACGCTACATTCGGCTCAAAACCTAAAATTGAAATCTCAGGTGAAATGAATGAAGGCCTAGTTTTCATCAATGACTTACCTCTAATCTTGGTGAGGGAGGGTAAGCCCTACCCTACACTTGTCTTTGACGAAGCCATGTTGAAGTTACCCTCCATAGTTGTGGACATGGGTGCTGTGCCTCATGTTTGCAATGGCGCTGATGTGATGGCTCCAGGAATTAGGGCTGTTAAAGGCGTCTTCCAACAAGGCGCTGTAGTGTTGGTTACGGATGAGAGGCACGGTAAACCTATTGCCATAGGAGTAAGCCTTGTTGGCTCGGAGGAGATGGGAAAGCTGCGAAGTGGGAAAGTTGTCAGAAACATCCATTTTGTGGGCGACAGGTTTTGGAAACAGATTAAAGGTTAACTTTCTTAGGAAGCTTAAAGTAGGTTAACAGCAGTAACCTAGAATATTGCTGATATTCCAGTTTAGGCAATTCAAATTAGGAGGAGGGCTCATGATGGAGGAAACTCCAAGTGTAGGGCAAATATACGTTAAGGCAATACCCTTGTGCAGCCTAAATGATGTGGAGAAGATAAAAAGCGAGGTTAAGCTTGGAAACATACTTATCGTTAAGATAACGCCGCTGGCAAAGAGGAGTGTTGAAGAAACAAAAGCAGTGATAAATGAGCTGTGCGACTACGTGAAAAATGAGGGAGGAGACATAGCGAGGCTAGGCGAGGAAAGAATAGTTGTAACGTCGCATCCCGTTAAAATATGGAGAGGAAAGTAATCCTGTTATCTAAGCTTTATCGACTCAAGTACATCTGGAGCTGAAGCTTTAATCTTAAACATCTTCGATATTGACGCAGCAATCGAGTTGCACTTCGTTTTTTCCCCGTGGTTAACTATGACGCGTGTTGGTTTAGGCGACATCCTCTGTATGAATCCAAGTATCTGGCTTCTATCTGAGTGCCCTGAGAATCCCTCAACAGACTCAACACGCATATCAATCTTAAAGCTTTCAACCTTCCCGTTTAGACCTATGAACGATGTTTCCCTCAGTCCGTTCTTAAGCCTGTTCCCAAGCGTACCCTCAATCTGGTAGCTTACAAAAACTATTGTGTTCCTCGAATCCGGCGCCATATGTTTCAGATAGTCTATCGCAGGCCCCCCTTCAAGCATACCGGAAGTAGCCACTATAACCGAGGGGCTGCCCTCCACTATTTGCGCCCTCTCACTGGGATGATTGACCGTGACGAAGTAGTCGGACTTGAAGGGGTCAACACCCTCATGAAGAATCTGGTCCTTCAACTCCTTTGATAGGTGCTCCGGGTAGGCGGTGTGTATCGCCGTCACTTCAGAGATCATCCCCTCTATGTAGATAGGAAGCTCCTTCAACATGCCGCTCTTCATGTGTATATTAAGTGCAAGAAGGATCTCCTGTGCTCTTCCAACAGCCGGTGTCGGGATAAGAACCTTACCTCCCTTCTCAACTGTTTCGTTTATGATGGATACAAGTTTCCCCTCAACATCAACCCTAGTCGGCATTACATCTTCAGGCCCTCCATAGGTGCTCTCGACAATCAGGGTTTCAGCTCTTGGGAATGATGAGTGAGCTGACTCAAGAAGAATGCTTTTACCGTACTTGAAGTCTCCTGTGTAAACTATGTTATGTAGGCCTTCGCCAACATGTAGGTGTGCAATTGAGGAACCTAATATGTGGCCTGCGTCATGTAATGTTAGCTTCATGTTTGGAGCAACATCTGTAACAACCCCATACCTTAGGGGTATTGTATGCGTTACAACCTCACGCACATCCTTCTGATCAAACATTGTGTAGGCACCTTCCCTGCTGCAGACATCTAGATAATCCAGTTGAAGCAACGTCATAAGTGTGGAAGTTGGCTCTGAGCAGTAGACTGGGCCGTCGTAGCCAAACTTGTATAGTAATGGAACAAGGCAGCAGTGGTCTAGATGTGCATGAGAAACAATAACAGCATCAAGCTTGCTGAGGTCGAATCCGCCTATGTCGAATCTTGGGTAGGCTTGAAACGGATCTCTTGATCCAGGATTTATTCCGCAGTCAAGCATCACACAACTATCATTAGCCTCAACGAGCATGCAGGACCTTCCTACTTCCTGAAAGCCTCCTAGAGCCGTTATCCTAACGTTAACAGGCCTCGTTAGGGTTGGCCTAAAGATTCTTTCCCCAACATCGCGTAAAATCCTGCTTCTCTCCTCGCTTTCAATCTGCAGAATATGTCTTGTGCTCGCAATTATCTTTGAGTGAAGTGGAGGTGCCCTTAGAACCCTTGCTCGCCAACCGGTTTTCTTTATTATTTCCTGTAGAAATGCACCCTCCTTCCCTATGACTAGACCAGGCTTCTTAGCCTCGATAATAACCTCTCCTAGGCTGGGGTCAAGGGCTACTGAAGTTATCTCTGCATCGCGTGGAACTATGTTGCGTACCGCGGTTTCAACATCAAGGTCTGGAAGCCTTATGGATGGGTCTGAGCGGATGACTATGCGTTTATGCAGTAGACTAACGATGTCTGAAACGATGTAGCTTTGTTCTAGAAGTAGGATAACATTCTTGACGTATATCGCCAGCGTAGGGCCTTCAAATTCTATTCTTGAGATTTCAGCTTCCTTAGGCATGTGTTCAATGATTGTTTCCCTAATTTTTCCATGTGCATTATTTATTTTAACCATCTGAATCCTCCGCATAATGTTGAATGCAATGTTTCTGGAGTTAGTTTGCTATGAGAAGTTTCTTCTCATCTTCACCAAGTTCCCTATAGCCGCTTTCTGTAACCGTGGCAACATCGAAGCTGTCTCCGCTAGCAGCATCCCTCTTCATAGCTGAGCTTAAGGCCTTCACCACTATCGGCATCGCATCCTTAAGAGACATTCCATCCCTGAACTGTGATTCAAGAACCCCGTAGGCTATAGGCGAACCTGAACCTGTTGAAAAACACTTCTCTCTGGTTAGGGTTCCAAATGGATCTATCGCATATATGCTCGCCTCAGAGCCATCCACGCCCCCTATTATGGCCTGCATCAATAGTGGTGCACCCCTGGCGTAGAACAAAATGTTTGCTGCAAGTCTAGCTGCTGAGGCTATAGGCATCGATCGCCCATACGAAAACCTATAGAGACTAGCGTTAGCTTTCAAAACCTCAACAACCGTCTGGGCATCGCCCACAACCCCAGCCACCGTCACTGCCATATGCTCATCCACCCTGTAGATCTTCTTCGCTCGTTTGCTGGCAACGAAGTAACCCATAGTTGCCCGTGTGTCCGTAGCCAGAATTATTCCGTCTCTACATACAACACCTACAGTGGTAGTTCCCTTCAAAACATTTATTGTAGGTTCTCCAACGAATAGGTTACGCATAGCCTAATACTCCTAGAAGCCTGCCAAGGATCTTAAATCAACGCTAAAGAAACGATAAGCTTGTTAGCAATACCCTACTTAATCCCTTAAAAATCTATTGGTTTCGTGCCGTGTTACGCAACTAGGCTTTCGATAGCGGGATTTTGGAATTTCAACTTTCACGTTTGAACCTACATTATTAAGCAAGGGCTTGGTTAAGATTGTGGTTTTTGCAATTAATTTATGAAGTTACTAACACGGTAAATAATATTAGGAGTGCGCTAATAATATCCTAAGAAATCTGAGGAAAAGGGTTGACCGTTAAAAGAAGAGTAACTCTGATCGGACATAAACAAGCCAAGTTAGGATTCAAATTCATTTTTAGTGGCCCCACACCGAAATGCGTATCTTGCGAATACAACAATGTTTGTGCTGGAAACTTGGAAGCTGGTAGAGTCTACGTTGTGGTTCAGGTGAAAAACAGAAGTGTTCCATGTATGCTTTGCCAAGAGGAGGCCCGTGTTGTTGAAGTTGAGGAGGGTGTTGCAGAGGCTGCTGTTGATGCTAGGCAGGCTATTCAAGATGCAGTAATAACCTTCGCAGCTAAGTCATGTAGCAATGTTGGGTGCGTAGGCTATGAGAAATGCTTGCCACAGGGCCTCCGCGGGAATGATAGGTGTAAGGTTCTGAAGGTTCTTGAGCCTCTTAAGTGTCCTTTTGGGCTACAGCTTGTTCAGGTTCTACTTGAGAGGCAGGCTTAAGCTTCCTAAAAATCTCTATGAAAGATATTTTTTCCAGGTCAGGCATGAACTTCTCGATGTTAGACGTTATCTCCTTCTTAGCCAGCTGAACTCCCTCAATGTAGAATGCTTCTTCAGGTTCCTCCACGGTCAACTCATTGTCTTGCACTTTCAGATTAAACTTATCCATACTTACTGTTGGAATCTGTTTATGGATTAAAGCCCTAATCTTATCTTCCTTGCTTTCTAGAATTTTTTCTATGGACAGATCGTAGGTTAACGTTTTACCTGCAAGCGGGTGGTTGAAATCAACCTGAACTCTACCAGCGCCAGCAGATCTCACTGAAGCAAGTTTACCGTCAACCTGAACCTGCATTCCTGGAAGTGGCTCAACGCCTTCAGCTCTAAACTTCCTCAGCGGCAGAAGCCTCATCTTTGAGGGGTCTCTTAGGCCATAACCCTTCTCAGGCGGAACCTCAATCGCCGCTGTTTTACCAGTTTCCAGTCCAACTAAGGCTTCGTCTAAGCCTTTGGGAACCCAGCCTTCACCAACAACGACGAATAGCGGCTCGTAGGTTTCAGCTGCCTTACCCTCCTTCGCTATCTTGGCTTCTTCAGCAACCTTCTTTACGGTTGTATCTATTGTTTCACCGCTTTCCCTAACCTTACATGTGTAGTTGAGAATCACAAAGTCGCCTTTCTTAATTGGCAAGGAAACACTCCTCCAAACATATCCCTTCAACCGCCAACATACCTTTTAACCTTTCCCATCAGATAAATCTAGAATCTGCAGAGCTTTGCTTCAACCTTACTATCCACGTTGACCACGGCATAGAACCATTGATGCGCAGGACCAGGATTAACAATCAGGGTTTCACCTACTCTATCGACGCCTCTAGCCTCATGCGCATGACCGCAAACAACCAGGATGGGCTTTACCTCTTCAATGAAGGCTCTAACCGCGACACTTCCAATGTGAAGGTTAGCATGCGCCTGATCAACTTTGGTGTTCTTTGGGGGGCAATGCGAAACCAGAATAAGCCTCTTAACCCTAAGATTTTCAGAAGCTTTCCTGAGGATAGAAGACGCTTCAGCCTCAGTGTACTCAAATGGGGAATTGAAAGGTGTTTTTGTTGATCCGCCTAGGCCAACAAAAACAAAGTCGTTGTAGTGTTCACCTACTCCATGAATGCACTTCACATCTTTAAGGTTCAAATTGGCTGTAAGCGCTCTAGAATCCATGTTGCCTGGAACAAACATAACTGGAACCCCTTTGCCGCTAAACATGCTTAGAAGACCCTTTGCCGACTCAACATCATCATGCGTAATGTCGCCTGAGATGACAACCACGTCCACGTTTAAGATTGAAGGAAGCTTGGAGGTCTCGGCGAAAGCAAATCCGTTTCCATGAAAGTCAGATAGAGCTAGAAGCCTCAAAAGCAACACCAAGCCTAGGGGTTAAGAGCAGTTAACATGAAATCGTAGCTAGAAAAACAGCTATGCAACATATTCTTTATCGAACACTTCTCTTGCAGCTGAGACTCCTTCACCGAACTTGAAGCTGATTCCAAGCTCTTTTAACGTATGCTCTAGGGCGCTGACTGTCCTTAGGATTTCGTAACGCGAAACAACACCCATCGAACCTATTCTAATAATTGACCCCTTAAGTTTACCCATGCCGCCTGATACAACAACCTTATACTTCTCCCTAAGTATGTTGCGGACCTCACTTTCTTTGATTCCAGCTGGAACTTTCACGCTGAGCACTGTATTTGACCTAAACTCTTTAGCTGCGTATGGAGGCAGATTGATTGACTCAAGTGAGCTGTAAAGCGCTTGAGCACAGCACCTATGTCTCCTAAAGACGTTTTCAAGCCCCTCCTCCCTAATCATCTGGAGAGCTTCATCCAAAGCGTAGTAAAGCGGAACAGATGGAGTGAATGGGGTTTGACGTTTCTCACTCTGAAACTCCCTTGCAAGAAGCAGGTCAAAGTAGTAGGAGCCTCTAGACTTCTGATTTTCAATAGTTGACCAAGCCTTCTCACTTACGGATATAGGAGCCATCCCCGGCGGACACATCAAGCATTTCTGGGAACTTGTCACACATATGTCTACGTTCCAATCATCAACCGGAAGTAGGTCGCCTCCAAGGACGGAAACTGCGTCGACTATCAGCAGCAGCCCATTCTCGCCGCAGATCTCGCCGATTTTCGCTAGGTCTCTTGACGTTACGCCAGTTGAGGTTTCATTATAGACCAAAGCAACAGCTTTAACATCTTTCTCTTTTTCAAGAGCATCCTCAACTTGGCTCACCATCACGCCTTTACCCCACTCAACAGGAATCTTCACAACTTTGCCTCCCAGCCTCTCGGCTGCTGTGGCAAGTCTTTCGCTGAAAACTCCTATTATTGGAACAAGTATCTTATCGCCCTTTGTAACCACGTTTTGAACAGCACACTCAACGCCGCCTGTTCCTGAGCAGGTTAAAACGAAAATATCCCCCTTTGTTTGAAACACATACCTAGCATTCTCTACAATTCGTTCATGCAGCTCCTCAAACTCAGGTCCCCTATGGTTTATCACAGGCTTAATCATTGCGCGTAGCACACGTGACGGAACATTTGTCGGCCCCGGAAGCATTATCAGCTGCTGGGTTTCACTCAAGCTTAAGCACCTCTAATGATCATGCCACAATCTTTCAGCTTTGAAAGATGAACCGTATCAATTATTAAGGTTTGTGGGTATGTTGTTTCTTTTAGCTAATGCACTGCGAAAAATATGGATTAGGTGTGTGAGTTGGAGGGAAGGAGGATTATCACGCTTCTAACAGATTTCGGAACAGAAGACATGTATGTGCCTGTAATGAAGGGTGTGATTTTAACCTTAAATCCTAATGTTGAAATCATCGATCTGTCACATGATGTTCCTAAGTTCAATGTACAGCACGCAGCGTTCCTCCTCGCACAGGCAGTTTCATACTTTCCAGAGGGAACTGTTCATGTAGCTGTTGTGGATCCAAGTGTTGGAACAACCCGTAGACCAATAATAGTTAAGACAAAGCGAAGCCTCTTGGTCGGCCCAGACAATGGGATTCTATACTTAGCTGTGAGGAAAGAGGGATTTGAAAGCGCCGTGACGATAGAAAATGAAAGCTACATGCTTCCAGGTAGATCGAAAACATTTGATGGAAGAGATGTTTTCTCACCAGCCTCAGCCTACCTGACTATGGGTAAAGCACTTGAAAGCTTCGGCTTAAACATAAAGGAAATTGAGAAACCTCCATTCACCCAACCAATTGTAAGCGGAAAAAACTTGGTGTGCGAAGTGCTCTACATAGATGGATTTGGGAATGTTGTTACAAATGCTGAGGGAAACCTCATACAGAAAATTGGTTTAAAGGAAAAAAGTTCAATTAAAATGAAAACCAGAAGGAAAACTCTAAGACTGAAATTCCACCTAACCTACGGAGATGCTGACAGAGGAAGCTTCTTGGCTTTGGTTGGAAGCCACGGGTTTTTTGAGGTAGCTGTTAACCAAGGGAATGCTGCTGATAAGCTTAAGGTAAAGGTTGGTGAAAGAATTAGTTTCAGCCTAAAATGAAAACCAGATTAAATCACCAAAAAGTGGTAATTTTTATTTTGTTAAATTTCATATACCGTTATGGGAGGTTGCCTGAGAGTAAAGTTGTCGTTGAAACTATTTTCGTATTATGTTTGGGGCACCCTCACTTGCCTGAGTGCCTTGTTTCTGTGAGTCCAGACTCCGAGACCCAACTCCAGAGTTGTGGCGCTCAGCATATATGCTCTAGTGGGAACATCGAACAATAGCTTGCTCACTTCAAAAGTAGTATTCTTGGACTTTTTATGTTCGTCAAGCGAGATGACATTTGGAGCTTTGGTGCAGACGATCTTATCTCCCTTCGGTTCACAGAGAACGCTGTAGCGAGGTCTAAGAAAATTGCTAGAGCAGCAATCTTTGAGCGGGGTTGGCTTCAAACAGAAAGACTCGCCTATCTCGATGAAGTGGCCCTCAGAATCCCTTACCTCAAAGGCGCTCCCTAGATAGCTCCAAACGAAAATGGACTTGCAGCCAACTGTTTCCGCTACAACATAAGGGACAGGTGGCATGTACGGACAACAGGTATATCGGATTTCGTCGCCCAGTGAGATCGCCCTTGAGCCCGAGTATGCATCGAATAAACCTCCCCCCAGCTTGTGTCCCTTACCTATCAACGTATCCAGCACTAACATTTTGTCATAAACTGGAAGGGGGGAAAACTTGTCTTCTGCTTGGTTTGCCCACCTGAAATAGCCCTCGCCTCCTGTGTGGCGGTTGCGTACGTACTCATCATATCGTTCATACCAACCTTTATCTTCGGGCATAAGAGGTGTTCACCTACTTTTACTATGAAGCGTTTACCAAGTTCCTTAATTGGGTTTCAGCTTAGGCCTCAGAATACTTGAATTTTACGTATGCGTTTGAGTTCCTTACGCGCCCGTAAGCGGTATTTTAACTGTGAAGGTTGTGCCTCTGGATATGTCTTCAGCGTTGGTGGAACCTTAATCACGGCTACTTGAGTGTCATAGTTCAGGTTTACGTCTCCAAGCTTCAGTAAACCAGATTTCCCTACCTTATCCGAGGATACTTCCTTAGAGATCTACCTCTCAGATAGATCATGGAGCTGTTGAGTACATAGAAAACGCCCATGTAGATGTGCCCATACCTCCTCATCCTCCTAGGCGAAGTGAACGTAATCATCCTATCGTTAAAGGTAACCTTCCCTAAACGCTTTATATTAAAAGACAGTTTCGCCTCCTCAGAAATAATGTTCTCCTCATCGAAGCCTCCAGCCCTGAAGAACGCATTTCTCTCGTAGGCGCAGTTGAAGCCCCCCATATATGGAGTGCCCAAAATAAGCAGAAGCTTAGGCACATAAATAGTTGCAATCCTATAGTAGATCTCATCTGATCTGTCGCCGTTCAGCGGAAGTGTTGGGCCTGTTGCAGCGATAAACTCACCTTTACGGAAGCTCTCATCAACAGCATCAAGCCAGCATGGGTGTGCAACAGTGTCTGCATCTATGAATGCTAGGATGCTGCCTCTGGAATTTTTAGCTCCAAGATTTCTAGCTACACCAACCGAACCCTTCCGCACAATCACCTTATCCGCGTACTTCTCAGCAAGTTCAACAGTCCTATCGGAGCTTTCTCCATCAACCACTACGATTTCGTGATCCTTGTAGGATTGCTTCACAATGGATTCTAAGCACTGAACGATGTAATGCTCCTCATTCATAGTTGGAATAATGATGGATATCAATGATCCTCACGCCGGCACACAGAACCTGCAGCCCATGCCGCAGCTTCTAGCGATTTCAACTATCCCATGTATGGCCAGGTTCCTTATCACAGGTATCTCATCCTCAGGCACAACCTCAACACGGATGAATAGGGGAGCCTTACCTCAGGCAGCACTCGCGATTTAGCTTCTCTAAAAAAACTTTTAAACTTTACTTCAGATCTGTGTAGGTCTGAGATTTACTTATATTTTCAATCAATCTACTGAGGTTTATCAGTTCCAGCTATGTCCTTGATTCTTCTAACACCCTCAATTTCCTTTATATATTCAGCTACTGAACGTGGAACAAACTTCTCCCAACCTTGGTCATTCAACATCCTGCTGCGAATAAAGGTTGCCGAGTAGAAATCTCTGTTGAAGAACGGTATTCCCTCAACCTTGAAGCCAGCCTCATCGAAAAGCCTTGAAGTCACAGGCTCATTACTGTATACAACTTCAAACTTAGGTGTACGCATAAGAACATACGAAACCCATACGCCATGTGAACCTGTGTCTGAAATCGGTATGGTCAGATATTTGGATGGATCAATCTCCGCTTCGGTGAGCGCAAGCCTAATCATCCTAACCCTCTCGCCAGCCGTGAAGGGGTTCTCTGAAGTGTGGCTGTACTGGGCGCTTCCAATAACAATCACCAGCTCGTCAACCCTGCTAAGCATGTATTTTATGGCTTCCAAGTGTCCTAGGTGGAATGGCTGAAACCGCCCAACATACAAGCCTATCTTACCCATGGGCCGCGCCTCTCGAAACGGAACTAGCCTGTAGAAAATATTCCATCAAGCGTATTAAAGACCTTGCAATTTATGAGGTTTGTAAACGTGGGTTCCATAGGCTTTCAGGAGAAACTCTACGTCCATCAAACTTCACCCCCTCCCTCACCAAGATTTTACGCTTCAATTCCACACCCAAACCGTATTGCCCCACTTCCAGATTTGAGTTAACCACTCTATGGCATGGCACCAGCAGGATGAATGGGTTTAAGGCTAAGGCGTTGCCAATAGCCCTATAGGATTTTCCTAAGCCAGCTAGCCTTGCAACTGCGCTGTAGGTTGAAACAAAACCTTTCGGTATTCTTCCGACGACTGAGTAAACTTTACGCTTGAATTGCGAGGTTTGAGATAGATCCAGCTTATGTTTAGACTTGCTTTCATATCCAAGGAGGAGTTTGTGGAGAGTTTCAATTACATTTAAAGCAGGCCCATTACCCGTCTCTACGTCCATGTGGCTTGGAACATTCTTCAAAACCATTTGGACACACTTCTCCCTGCTTCCAGATGAGAAGCCTGTGGACATAACCTCTTTCTTCTCGTTTAGGGCCACGCTGAACCATATTCCCTCAATCTTCCTAGAGCAGATGAAAATCATGTTTAACCCCAACTTTCCAAACCTACCTTTATAATGCGAATTCATAAGCCATTAAAGCTTAACCTAAACTCTTTGGAACCAACATTATGCGTGGAGGTTGCAGGACCAGTGATTGAGATTGATGGAAGCTATGGTGAGGGAGGTGGCCAACTAGTCCGCACAGGCATCGCTTTGGCCACATTACTTGGGAAGGAGATACAGATATCCAATATTCGCGCTAGGAGACCTAAGCCAGGCCTTAAGGCCCAGCATTTTGCTGGAGTTAAGGCTTTAGCAACAATATCTGAAGCAGAGGTATCCGGCTTAGAGATCGGCTCCACAAAGCTTACTTTCAAGCCTAGAACAAGGTTGCAGGGAGCCTTCAGCTTTGACGTTGGAACCGCGGGAAGCATATCGCTTGTGCTTCAAGCGGTTATGCCCGCAGCAGCCTACTTACCTAAACCTATGAAGTTCGAGGTTACAGGTGGAACTGACGTGAAGTGGAGTCCGACGATAGACTACGTTAGGTTTGTTGTTCTCCCAAACCTAGAAATGATGGGATACAAAGCTACACTTGAGGTGCATAGAAGAGGACACTACCCCAAGGGCGGAGGCAAGATAACCATGCTTATTCAGCCCACGGGGAAGCTCAGAAGCCTTTCCCTGAGGGAGAGAAGCGAACCGCAGAGGATTAGTGGCTTAAGCCACTGTGTTAGGCTTCCTAGCCACGTGGCGGAGAGGCAGGCTAAGGCTGCTGAAGCATATCTTAGGGGTTCAGGCTACAGCGATGTTAAGGTACAGGTGGAGAACTATGCGCCTGATAAAGACTTCCATGTAGGTTCTGGAAGCGGCTTGGCTCTATTTTGCAGGTTGTCCTCAGGCTCCGTTGTTGGGGCAGACGCTTTAGGCGAACGCGGGAAGCCTGCTGAGAGCGTTGGCAGAGAAGCTGCCGGGAAGCTTACTAAAGAACTTTCGTCAGAAATGCCTTTGGACAGACATATGGCAGATATCTTAATACCCTACATGGCTGTTGCTGAGGGTTTCTCCGACATCGCGACCTCAGAGATAACCATGCATACTCTAACGAACATATGGGTTGCGGAGCAGCTTGTTGACGTTAAGTTCAATGTGACCGGCGAGCCGGGTAAGGCTGGGAGGATATCGGTTGAAGGTGCTGGCCTAGGCGCTTAGCCTATTTTATTTTCCATTAGCACATTTCTTATGAGCAAGAATACACCGTGTTATAGGACTTCATTTTGAAAGCCTTCGTTTGTTGTAATACAGGATTTTTTCAGTTTTAATGTTCCTTATCTCAATTATCCTGTGAAAAGGTATCTGCGCCTGCTCCTCATCTCCGCTCTGGATTGCGAACCATGATGAGCCGACATGCTTTATCGATGAGGCTGAAATTTTCTTCAGATTGTCTAGGGCACCTCTATGGATAAAGGTTATCGTGAAGTCCTCTGGTTTCTCTCTCCTGCCCCAAAATATCTTGTTAAATATGTTTTTTATTTCATTCATATTTTCAGTGTTCCCTTTTTTCGTCTAGCCACAAAGAGGTTCAGCTATAACTTTTTCGTTCGGTATAGGCTATTGTTCTCACAGTTAGTAACGGTTAGCATTGGGAAATCCGTCTTCAACTATCTTCTTTCGAAACATTATTGTTATGTGTTCTCGTTTTCTACACTCTAAGCATAGTCTCGAAAAATATTCAATAGCTGGTAAGAATGGTTCGATTTTCTCGTTGATTTTGGCTGATTGTTTACCAGTTGTTATCGGCTTTCCACATATTATGCACTTGGTTAGGAGGAATTCAACTTTATTTTTGATCTCTTCTTTTGAGTAGGTTGTTAGGTCATGGGTTGGCTTAAAGGTTATTGCGTTTTCTGGGCAAACCTCTTGACAACGTGCGCATTGCGTACATTTGCCATACCATACTTCAACGATTCTTCTACCGTCAACATCGGTTAAGGTTACGGCGCCAGCTGGACAGGCTTCTACACATGCACCGCAACCAGTACATCGATCAGGGTTGTATTCAAGTTTGCCGCGGTAGGTTTCAGGCGGCGGTGAAGGCTGGAAGGGGTACCTTACCGTATAGGCTTTACTTAACAAGGACTTGAAGGCTTCATTTAGAACTCTAAGCTTAACCATAGTTTATCTCCATGCCAAGGATATGGTGATGAGAAGAAGTAGAACCCATACAATATAGATGCCTGCTGCACCATGGGATGGTTTTTTAAATATCCTTCTGAATGGTTTAGCTATTGCTAGCAGAATCAAGTCAAAACCTCCAAGCTCCTCCACGCGGTATAATGGCTTGAACAACCTTTTGAAAGGCCCATAAAACTGACCGCCAGAATAGCTTAATGGAATATCTTCGCCACATAGAAACGGTTTTGCAGCTTCGATTGATAACGGAAGAGTCGGTTTTGGCTGAATCCTACCGCTAATAGAGTATAATAAACCGCCTAAAGCAATCCCCATGACCATTAGTGAAGCTGCAACAGTAGCGCCCCACATACCTATGCTCGTAGACATAGGGTAGAAGCCATAGCCATACTGTAAGGCTGAGGGTTTACCTATAGTTATCCCCACAGCTGGGCTTATCAGGTTGTCTAAAGGTATCTGAGGGGCTACCCCAAAAATTATGCATCCTGAAGCCAAAATCATCATTGGAATCCTCATCCACCAAGAAACTTCTCTAACGTTCTCGATTTCCCTGCGCGTTGACCCGAGAAAAACTCCATGAATGTATTTTACGAAGGACGCTAAAGTCAATGCACTTACCACGACCCCTACAACAGCATAGATAATGTAGAGTGGATTCGTTTTTGAAGCCTCCAAGGCCGCCTGATAAATTATCCATTTGCTGGCAAACCCGTTAAACGGTGGAACACCTGAAATTGACAGCGCAGCTACAGTGGCGCATGCAAATGTTACAGGCATTTTTTTAGCTAAACCTCCAAGCCTATCGATATCTTTAATGTTGGTTGCATAGAGAACCGCCCCTGCGGTTAGGAAGAGGCATGACTTATATAAAATATGGTTAACCATGTGGAATAACCCGCCTATTATACCGAGGCTTGTTCCAATACCTATACCCATAATCATGTATCCAACTTGGCTGATAGCATGGTAACTTAGAAGACGTCTAATGTCATGTTGAACTACTGCTGTCATAACTCCAACAATCATTGTTAGTGCCCCTAAAGTTGCAACCGCAACACTGTAAGAAACGGAAAAAAGAATAAGCATATGACATATTACCGTCAGCTTGAATATTCCCAGAATCTTATCAAGAGATGCTGGAAATAGCGCTAGGGATGTTGTCGGAGACTCCCAAGCCATTTCAGGGATCCACGTATGTAAGGGAACTCCTCCCGCCTTTGTAAGTGCGCTAACAAACATAAGCGCAAAAAACAAGCCTATAAGATGCCCTGGAACATTTTCGATAAGCCCTATTTTCGTGCTTCCAGTTGTTAAGACAATACCCAAAACAGCCAACATCATAGCTAGGTCTCCTGATGCACAAATAAGAAGGGTTTTCCACGCAGCCTTATGAGCTAAAGGACCAGCAACCCATATGGAAAAAAATAATGCTAACGTGCAGAAATCCCAAAAAACCATGAAGGGAATATAATCCACCATCAACAGGGCTGTTGAAGCTGAAACAACCGCCCAAACGATTAAGGGATAATACCAGTTTATTCTACCATACCTAGGCATGTAGCTGAAGGAATAGAGCAAAATTAGTAAACCCATTAAATTTGTGAACATTACACAAAAAACATTGAGCCTATCAACAGTAAAAATTAACCCAGCAAAATTATAGGAAAGATGTTCTACTGCATTTAAGTTTACATAAGCCACTAAGTAAGATCCCATAATCGCAGCGGAAGCAACACCAGCTAAACAGAATATGTTCCTAAACCAAGAGGAAAACTTATCAACCAGTAAGGATACGAAACTCAGGATAACTGGAACAATTATCATTAGATGTATAGCCAACTGCAGGGAAAAACTGTTAAACATTATTTCACCCCAGTTTAGCTAAAGCCTTAACAACCCCATCTATAATTGCTTCAGGTCTCGGTGGACAGCCTGGAACAAAAACATCAACAGGAACTATTTGGTCAACTGGACCAACAATGGTGTAGCTTCCATCAAAAATTCCACGTGAGATTGCACATGTTCCAAGAGCCATTACAAGCTTAGGTCTAGGCATCTGTTCATAAACACGTTTAAGCCTCGGTGCAGCCTGTTTGTTCACAGGCCCGGTTACTATAAGCAAGTCTGCATGCCGTATACTCCCCTGCAAAAGGATGCCGAACCTTTCAACATCATAACGCGGAGTAAGTACATCAATCAGCTCGATGTCACAATTGTTGCAAGACCCGCTGTTAAAATGGAATACCCAAGGAGACTTCTTACGTGCTAAATTAATCAAACCCAAAATTTACCACCCCAAAAAAACCATGATTAAACCCCCACAGGCTATAGCCGTTAAGTATAGCCAGAAAAATTTTAATGTTTGGTCTATTCTGGCCCTTGGGTTAATGCCATGCACAATGCTAACAACAAATAGCAGTCCAACAAGCTTAACAACACATAGAACAGAAGAAGCAACAACTGTTACTTGGCTTGTAAAGTCAACAACTAATCCTCCGAAAAATAGTGTTACTAAAGTCCATGTCAAAATACACAGAAGCATCGCATGTGTGAGCTTAAATATTGCAAGTAAACCGCCAGAGTATTCTGTGTATGGTCCTGCAACAATTTCCGTTTTAGCATCAGGTATTTCAAACGGGTTCAAGGACAACTTCGCCAAACTTGAAGCGAATGCAGCGATAAACGCGAGAAAACCTGAAGCTGTGAAAAATAAACAAGTTCCGCTTTCAATTTGATGTTCTACAACACCCGTAATGCTGAGGCCTCCAACCTTAGCCACAACCGTAAAAATGGCTATAATAAAGGGTAACTCATACGAGAGAAGAAGCATCATTTCACGGCTGGAGCCCACTGACCCGTAAGGATTGCCTGAAGCTGAGCCGCCAACCATTAAAGCAATACCGGGCAAAGCCAAAAGGTAAACAAGCACTATCAAGTCTCCGAGAAAACTAAAGACGGGAGCAGAATAGACAATAGGCAGCATTAAAGGAACAACGAAAGTCGCTGTGAATCCTATCATAGGCGCTAAGATAAAGGCTGCCTTATGGGCGGTAGACGGTATTATTGTTTGTTTTGAAAGAAGCTTAAGAATGTCAACCCATGGTTGATAGATCGGAGGACCTACTCTCCACTGAAGCCTAGCTAAGATTTTTCTGTTAACCCATGCAAAAAAAAGTCCAATGTTAGATGTAAATATAAAGCCGGGAAACAAGAATACGGATAGGATTACTTCAACCAGATTCATCTTCTCACCTTTAAAGGATTCTTGTTTTTTCTTCCAAATTGAGCCAACTCCTCTAAACTCAAGATAACCTTATCGTTTCTTTTTCTGTCAACGATAGATACCATTCGGTCTGTGCAACTCATACAAGGGTCTACAGCACCTATGATTATAGGGGCATCAGCGATATCGTGTCCTATAAGTTGCGGTGTAAGTGAAGGCAGATTAACGTAGCTTGGAGCTCTAACCTTTAATCTTTCAGGAATAACCGTACCGTTTAATGCTACATAATGGATGTCTTCACCTCTTGGCGCTTCAACCTTCCCAACGCCTTCACCTTTAGGAGGCTCTTTAAGCTCAACTTGAATAGGCCCATTAGGTATTGCGTCAATAGCTCTTCCAATAATTTCCATAGACTCTAGGACTTCATGAATGCGCACTAGAGTCCTAGCCATAGCATCACCCTCAGTGAAAACTTTCATGTCTACCCCGACCTCTTTGTATGCGTCATACGGCTCACAGATTCTAACGTCAATTTTCAATCCTGAACCTCTAGCTGTGGGTCCAACAACACAGTACTTTCTTGCATCATGCTGCGATAAGACTCCGATACCCACCATTCTAGCCTTGACCACAGGATCCTCAGCAATAGAATTTGCAAGTCTAAGAATTGCTGGCTTAATCTCACTAAGAACTTTCAGAATTTTATCCTTACTCATTTTAAAGTCTATATCTCGACGTACCCCCCCAACACACTCCATAGCATAGTTTTGTCTATTACCCGTTAACAACTCAAACAGGTTGCATACTGGTTCTCGATACCTCCAAAAATACATGAATAATGTATCGTATCCTATGAGGTGAGCTGCAACACCAGCCCAAAGCAGATGGCTGTGAATACGTTCAAGCTCAGCAATGATTGTTCTAATGTACCTTGCACGGTCAGGCACCTCGATGTCCCCAGCATCCTCAACTGCTTGACAGAAACATGTTGGGTGGCAATGAGAACAAATCCCACAGATCCTTTCAACCAAAACAGGTATCTGGTGAATTGTTTTCTTGGACGCCAAAAATTCGATGCCCCTATGAATATACCCCATCCTCATCTTAACATCAACAATTTTTTCACCCTCAACAATCAGTTGGAAGAATTCAGGTTCCTTTAATGCCGGGTGATAAGGCCCAATTGGAATGATGGTTTCAGGCAACTACTCAATAAGCCTCCTTCTTAGCGGATACTCGTTTTCCGGCCAATCGTCGGAGAGTATCAGCCTCTCCGGATTTGGGTGCCCCACGAATTCTACTCCGAAAAGGTCTTTAATCTCTCTTTCAATCCAGTTTGCACCAAAAATTATTTCTGAAACAGATTCAACTTTTGGCTCATACTTTGGAATCAGACATTTGATGTTTAAAACTAATCCAGTATTATCAAAGGTAAAGTGATAGATAAGTTCGAACCTGAAATTTTTATCTACACATGTGACCGTGGAGAGTCTTGCACCCAAAGATTCAAAAATAAACTTGGCACATTTTCTCACAGCTTCCTTTCTAACGGTTACGTAAACCCTGTTTTTTCTCTTAACATAGTGCTGTTCAAAATGCTCACCTAGATGCTCCTTAATTTTCACTACAACAGACTCAGGGTCCTTGACCTGCTCCACTGCTACTGACAAGACATCATCACTGTTTCCTGCATCTTGGGAAAAACGGGTTAGGCCCAAGTTTCCCTATTCGCTCAGTAAATTCTTTCGCAACATCAACAAATTTTGATGCCATCGCAGCAGACATGAAATACATTTCCAGCCGCTCATCACCAAATCCTAATGCCTTCAAAATCTGTTTTAGAAACGAAACCCTAGCCTCAGCCTTATAGTTCCCATCAATGTAGTGGCACTGGTCTTTAAGGCAACCGGCTACGTACACCCCATCAGCTCCAAGCTCAAAAGCCTTTAAGATATAGACCATGTCGATTTTTCCAGTGCATGGAATTCTGATTATGTGAACATTGGGTGGAAATTGCATGTGAGACATCCCAGCCAAGTCTGCCGCTCCATAGGCACACTCATTGCAACAGAAGGCAACAATAAATGGTTCAAACTTCTCCAAAACCAATTCACTCCGCTGGGATAGGTGTTAACAAACTCTCAATTTGCGATAGTAGTTGGTGGTCTTTGTAATGTCTCAGCTGTATTGCTCCTGTTCTGCATATGCCTGCACATGTACCGCAACCCCTACACTCAGCTTCAATAACTCTCGCAACCTTTTTGTGAGGAGCTACCTGAACTATTTCAATAGCATCATAAGCACAAAGATTCTTACAGTTACCACATCCAACACAGATTTTTTCATCAACCACAGCTTTTGTTAACTCAATTTTTATTCTCTCCTGATATAGTGGCACAGAAGCTTTAGCTGAAGCAGCCAAAGCCTGAACCACAGAGTCCGCAACATCTTTCGGACATTGGGCTCCACCGCAAATATATATGCCTTCAACCTTTGTGTCAACCGGCCTTAGCTTTGGGTGCACTTCCTTAAGGAAGCCGTCGGAGCCAACGTCTATTCCAAGCGTCTTCGCAAGCTCCGCAGTATCTTCACTTGCAACCATAGCTGTTGATAGCACTACCAGGTCAGAGGTCAACTCTAAAACTTTACCTAGTAAGGTATCCTCAACTTTAACCGTTAGCCTATTACTTCCTGGTTTTCCAATTACTTCAGCAACTTTACCCCGGATAAAACGAACACCTAGCATCTGAGTTTCTTTGTAGTAATCCTCGAGGTACCCAAAAGCTCTAGCATCGATGTAACATATGCATACCTCTATTTCTGGGTCTTTTTGCTTTATCCACCTTGCACTTTTTAGTGCAATTCCGCAACATATACGTGAACAATAGATATTACTGTGCTTATCACGGGAGCCGACGCATTGAATTATGAGCACCGATTTCGGTTTATCTGATGGCCCTGAAAGTTCACCTTTAGTTGGGCCTGATGGATCGAGTATTCTAGCCAATTGTAGTTGAGTTATAACATTTGGGTATCTTCCGTAACCATATTCAGCCAGATTGGTTGGATTATATTCACTTAACCCTGTAGCAACAATAATTACACCGACATTTAACGTGTACTGTTCAGCTTTTTCTTTGAGGTTTATCGCCTTTTGCGGACATGCCTCTACACATTTGCCACATTGTTCGAACTTGCATATGTTTGGGTCTATAGCGAAAGCTTTTGGGTATACGCCGGGATGTGGTAGGTAGATCGCTTTTCTTTTACCAAGTGCACAGTTCCACTCATCCACGGTTTCGTAAGGACAAACTTTAGTGCATTCCCCGCAGGCATCACATTTTTCAATATTAATGTGCCTAGGCTTCCTAGCAATCTTAACAGTAAAGTTTCCTAAATGCCCTTCGACTTCCTTGACTTCACTGTTTGTTAAAACTTCAATCTGAGAATTTTCATATACCTTAGAGTTTAAAGAGTTTAACATTCCCGTCGTTTCTTCATCAGTCAGTAATGTATGGTGGATCTTTAACGTATTGCCGCCTAGAAACGGAGATTTCTCAACAAGATGGGTTTTAAAGCTTTTAGCCTTTAGAAATTCTACAACTCTTGCAGCTGCAGCACTGCCTTGAGCAACAGAGTCAGGTATATCGAAGGGCCCGGCGGCGCACCCGCAGACAAATACACCCTCTCTTTCAGTATCTACCGGGAAGAGTTTCGAATGCTTTCTTTCAATAAAACCATACTTATTTAATGGAAGGCCTAGAATTTCCGATATCTTTCCTGTTCCTTTAGAAGGCAAAATTGCTGCCGATAAAACTACAAGCTCTGCTTCATGTTCAATAACTTCCCCGAGCAGAGTATCCTCAACTCTTAGAACAGGGTTTTTCGTCTCACTTTTTTCGTATACTTCTGCAACTGCTCCGCGAACAAATCGTATGCCAAAAGATTGGGCACGCTCATAGTACTCTTCATAACCTTTCCCTGCAGCTCTAAGATCTATGTAACATATGGTAATCTCCGCGTTTTGATTTTGCTCAATTTTGATCAGTTGCGCATGTTTAAGAGCAGCCATACAACATACCGTTGAACAATACTGGCAGTAATGTATGTCACGTGAACCAACACATTGAACCATAATAATCTTGTTTGGAGGTTTACCATCCGACGGTCGAAGTGCCTTACCTTTATTAAGCCCAACGGGGTCAAACATTCTGGCTAACTGTAGTTGAGTTACAACATTTGCATATCTTCCATAACCATATCTCTCGAGTATTGTGGGGTCAAGTTCTTCAAAGCCAGTTGCAACTATTATTGCACCAACTTTTATTTCGATTTCCTCAGGTTCATCGTTGAACTTTATTGCTTCAGCTAAACAGAGTTTTTCACAAACTTTGCAAATTCCTTTGGTGAAATATAGACAGTGTTCTTTATCTATTGTATATTTTAGTGGAACCCCTTGAGGAAACGGTATGTAAATCGCCTTTCTAAAACCTATTTTACCCCATACATCTGGAACTTTTGCCGGACATTTCTCAGCACATGTTCCACAGCCAGTGCATTTAGATTCATCGACGTATCTCGGCTTTCTTAAGGTCTTGACAGTAAAATCTCCACTATTACCTTCAACACGCATAACCTCTGAGTACGCTAGAAGCTTGATATTCGGATGGGATCTAACCTCATTCAGTTTCGGTGAAAGAATACACATTGCACAGTCGTCTGTTGGGAAGGTTTTGTAGACCTTAGCCATATTACCGCCGACAACAGGTAACTCCTCCACAAGATAAACGATGCATCCCCTGTCAGCTAGGTCAAGTGCCGCTTGAATTCCAGCAATACCGCCACCTACAACCAACACTGAGTTATTTATGCCTTTGCTTTTCTCAGCGAGGGCTAGTGCCGCTTGAATTCCAGCAATACCGCCACCGATAACCAACGCCGCTTTGGTCATACCTTCCTCGATAAATCCTACTTCTTCTAGCTGGGCTGCTCTGGCAACAGCCGCCTTTACTATTCTTTTAGCCTTCTCCGTTGCTCTTTCAGGTTCATAAAGATGAGGTAATGAACATTGTTCTCTAATGTTAGCTATCTCAAGGTGAAACTTGTTAAGTCCAGCTTCCTCAACACACCTTCTGAACGTAGGCTCATGAAGCTTTGGTGTGCAGGAAGCTACAACAACCCTATTAAGACCATATTCTTTTATACAGTCTTTTATGAGATTCTGACCAGTCTCTGAGCACATGAACATGTAGTCTTTTGCAACAACCACGTTTGGGAAACGCTTGGCACATGTACGCACATCTTCTATTTTTACACTTCCAGCTATATTTTTCCCGCAGTGACAGATAAAAACACCGATTGTGGGTTTATCCGTCACTTAATCCACCCCTTTTGAAACTGAAACAACTACCGTCTTAAACTCTGGAGATTTTGATTCAGGATCTAAAATGATTCGGAACAGGTCGCTGATGTTTCGGTTCGGCAATGAATAGTGTGTGAAAAGGTTGCCCTCCTTAATTTTACCAGCCTTAACTCTTAGAGGAACCTCATCTAAGTCTGATCTTATTCTCACGATTTCTCCTTCACTAAGTCCTAAAGAATCGATATCCTTTTGCGAAACTTCAACATAGCCTTCTTCCAATAAAGAACCGAAATATTTTATCTTTCTCGCTAAAGCTTCTAGTTTGGGTAAACGTTTTCCTCCAACAATCAGATTGAATAGGTTTTTATCATGGTCAGAGGCAGGCTTCATGTTTTCTTCAAATCTAATTTCATAAACTCTGGCTTTTCCATCACTGGTTCTGAAGTTTTCATCGTACAGAAAGTCTTTTTCGGAAGGTATTAAGACGCCTCCCACACGTGTAACCTTATCTATTGTTAAACCAGAGTATTGCGGAATTTTTTTCGTAATCTCGTTGAATACGTCAATCCAAGATTTATAATTGAAATCTTCGCCTTTCCCCATGTACTCTGCAATTTTACTTATGATCTTCCAGCCTTCTTGAGCATCTCCCACAGGGTTAACTGCCATGTTAACTTTCTGAACTCTTCTTTCCATGCTCGTATAGGTTCCCTCAGACTCAGCCCAAAACGTAGCTGGAAGCACCACGTCCGCCATTTTTGCTGTTTCAGTCATGAAAGAATCTTGAACAACAAGAAACTCCAGTTTCGATAATGCTTCCCTAACTTTTTTCGGGTTTGGGAAAATGCTTAGTGGGTCAACTCCATCGACGTAGATTGCCTTCACAATATCCTCATCTGCTGCTTTAACCATCTCTAGGAGAGTTAAACCCTTTTTTTCACTGCTGGTGTAATCTAAATTAAACTCCGGTAAACATCCCATATCACATGCTCCTTGCATGTTACTGGAACTCATCATCGGATAAAGGCCTGTACCAATCCTGCCGATGTTTCCAGTAACCAAAGCTAAGTAAACGATCATCTGCAATGTCTTTGTGCCGAAGGAATACTGAGTTACTCCATGAGAATAAATAATCGAGCTGTTTCTAGCTAGTGCAAATGTTAGTGCTGCCCGCTTGACTTCATTTGCGGGTACCTCCGTTATTTTTTCAACCTTTTCTGGACTGAGGCGCCCACAAATTTCTTCAAGCTTTTCAAAACCTTCCAACCTTTTCTGAATATACTCTTGTTTTTCAAGCTTGGAGGTAAGAATACAGTTTATGAAGCTGGCGAACAAAAAAATGTCTGTTTTTGGCTTAACTTTAATGTGTATATCCGAACGCCAAGATGTTTTCGTTCTTCTAGGGTCTACTACAATTATTTTTGCTCCCATCTCTTTGGCTCTTAAGATTTTTCTTGCTAGGGGTGGGTAGGTTTCCATAGGATCTGCTCCAACTACGAGTATGCAATCTGATCGTTCAAGATGTTGAAAAGCGTTGGTCATGTACGGATAACCCAGAAGATTGGTTAGAGAAAACAGTGTAGAACCATGGTAAAGTCTCGTTGGGTTATCTATGTTGGTTGTTCCTAAGACTTCTTTAGCTAACTTCTGCAGTAAATAGTTTTCTTCGTTTGTAGCTTCTGCTGAAGCAAAAATTCCTATGGCATCAGAACCATACTTTTCCTTAATTCTACTAACCTGTTCTTTAACTGTTCTTAAAGCTTCCTCCCAAGTTACTTGTCTAAATTGTTCTCCTTGTCTTATCAATGGATGGATGAGTCTACCCTCGCCTTTAACAAATAAATGGCAAATGTTGCCCCAGCTACAAAGCGAACCTTCATTGACTGGATGTTCAGTTTCATAATCTATTCTCGCTATTTCCCCAGATCTGCAAACCAAACGTAGACCGCAACCAAGTCCACATGACGGGCAAACTGTGGAAACTATTTTCTCCGGTTCCAAAGTCATCTTCCAATCCACCTTTCCAAAATGAATGTTGCTGTTAACTCTCTTTTGCAGTTTTCACAAAGCGAAGAAACACTTACCCTATAGGTAAGGAATTTGTTGAGAGCTATACCCTTTTTACCCACTTCAACGAGTTCCGGGACAGTTGCAATAGTATTTCCACATCTTAAACATCGATGAACTTCAACTTCGATGCAAACTAATGGTTCGCTTAGGAATGACTGTAAATCAAATACTCTCTCAAATCTAATGGCTTCTTTAGGACAGGTATCAACACATTCTTTACAACCAACACACTTCCAACAATCAAGTGTGACTACTCTCGTATTCCAATTTTCTGAGATCCTCAGTGCTTCAGCTGAACATTGAACTTTACATGCAGCGCAACCCCAACATTTTTCAGGATCAAAAATTAGCTTACCAAATCCCTCAATTTTTTCAGGAAGTGGAATTTCAACCTTTTCTTTTCTTGGAGCTTTATCAGCAAACTTTTTAATAAGTTCTCTGAACAATTCTCGCTTCTCCATCATCCATCAACCTTCCTTTCCACGCAAAAGTTGAGTTGATTTGGCAAAAGGACATGCCGCAACACATGCGTTACAGCCAATACATGGAATGAATTGAAGAGCTCCAGTAGGACATGTTAGAACACAGATAGGAAGCAGATCTTTTTCAAGCCTCTCCCAGCATAGGTCACATTTAACAACAACCTTGCTCACTTCATCCAAGCGAAGAATACCAAAAGGACATGCCACGATGCATGCTTTACAACCAATACATTTTATCTCGTTAATTTTAACAATTCCCAGCTCATTTTTTTCTATAGCCTCTTTCGGACATACTTCAATACACACGTTAACTTCACAATGTCGACAGTGAAGAGGGACAGAATATTCTCCGACGCTTTGAACAAAAATTAACGGTTGACTCTTATGTTCCCTTGCACATGCAACTTCGCATGATTTGCAGTCTATACATCGGTCCACATCTATATAGAACACCTTTCTAAACGTTGTCTTATAGGATTTGAGCTGCAGGGACAAACGTTATCTAGCCTCTGCTTCGTTTTTTGCCTGTTTTATCCCATATCGCCACGAAACATCATTGGTGTGCTATAATATTCTTTTACTGTAAAAGCATTACGCATATATGATTATCTTCTAACATATTGTTTATACATAGGCCCTTTTACCTTTCTCGTAAGATAAATACACATGTGAGAGAAGGACTTTTTTAAAGTATAGAGAGAAATACAGTATGAGGGACAATTAAATGGAAGGTCGTAAAGTCCAGAAAGTAGGAAAGACAACCTTAGCGGTATCGTTGCCAATTAGCTGGGTAAAAACAAACAAGCTCAAACAAGGTGATTTACTCATTTTTAGTCGTGAGGAAGATGGGTCCCTAAAAATAAGACCTAGTAGTATAGTTGAAACTAAACCTAGAACTGAAGAATTTGTGATAGACTCAAACCTATGCGATGAGCCTAAGATGCTTGAAAAACTTATCGTCGCAAACTACGTGCTTGGACGTGAAGTTATAACAATATTCTCTCCCAAAAGATTAAATGAGGCGCATATTAGCGAAGTTAGGGAGATAGTGCCAAGGTTACTGGGTCTAGGTATAATTGAAGAAACATCTAGTCACATTACGCTTCAATGTTCTCTGGATGTAACAAAATTTCCCGTTCATGTCATAATGCGCAGATTATACATTATCGCTTCAACTATGCTGAAAGAAACAATACAGGCACTTCGGGAGGAAAGCCCCGAACTTGCTAGAGCAGCAGCAAAAATGGAGAAGGAGGCAGATACCATTTATTGGCTTATTGTGAGGCTGTTACTTTCCGCTCAGAAGGATAAAGATTCGGCTACAAGAATAGGGCAAGAAAATCCATTACATATAGTGGGTAACAGGATAATCGCGTCACATTTAGAGAAAATCTCTGATTATAGTGAAAAAATAGCAGAAAGCATTGTCAACATCATCAACCTCAAGGGCAAGCAGGAGAAAACACTAAACCTGAAAAAAATTATTGCAGAGCTTATACAAATCGGTGATACGGTCTATGAAATATGTTGCAACTCCATGCAAAGCCTCTATACCGGCGACGTAAAACTTGCAACATCCACCATAGAGACATTCAAGCGAAAAATAGAAGTTGAAGAGCCAAATATCTCAGATAGAATTTGTCAGGTACCTAACAAAGATGTTACCTGCATCTTAAGATCTACTTCATCATACCTATTCGAGATCGCGGATTTGGCAAAAGATATAGCTGAAGTAGCCATAAATCGAATTTTAGAAACGCCAAGCAAAATTTGCAAGGAGCAGACTATTAGAACGGAAGATCCCGCAGTCTAGTTAAACTCCATTCTGGGTATTCGAGAATTCTTCTGTTGGTTGCCATCATAAAAAAAGAAAAAGAGGGGGCTTTCAGTGTGGTATGGGCTCCGCCCACATCTCGGAGGACGTGATCTCGCTTTCGAGAGCGTTTACATCGGTCTTACTTTGGAACAGGATAAGCTTCCTGTGGGATTCTTACTTCGTATGATTTTGGTTTTAATGTCCAGGCAAACATTAGTTTGGCTGTCCACTCATCGGCATATTCCCGTCCGAAATGGTTTACGGCGTTTATTATGAGAAAATCTTCAAGGTTACGCAGCTCGTTTGCGGCTTGCGCGAAAAGCTCTTCTTGAATTCTGG
>Ga0315280_10003003_pt1 | contig 26475 bp, 19 predicted proteins | sample YL17G06_40_MG_FD_203697 | JGI IMG/M metagenome (GOLD analysis project Ga0315280, IMG submission 203697) | Sediment microbial communities from Yellowstone Lake, YNP, Wyoming, USA - YL17G06_40 | ecosystem: Environmental > Aquatic > Freshwater > Lake > Sediment | place: USA: Wyoming | collected...
CGACCTGTCTTGCGACTCTCAGGTTTACAATTGACGAATGAACTTGCACAATCGATTCTCGCTAGAGTAGGCGAATTGAAGCCTCTGGATGCCTGATGGTTCATTTTCACGCCGGATCCAAGTATTACAGCAACTGCGGGGAGATATACCGGCGGATGGGCAAGCTCGATCCTGCCGTCGCATATCTCAGACAGGCTCTATTGCTGGATCCGCAATATTCCATGGCGCACGGCAACCTTGGGAGCGCCCTCCTCGATCAGGGCAAGACCATCCAGGCCATTGACTCCCTTCGGACGGCCATCCGCCTGGATCCCGGCAATGCCGAGGCGCACTGGAATCTCTCGCTCGCGCTCCTTGTGACGGGCAATTTCGAAGACGGATGGAAAGAGTACGACTGGCGCTGGGAAGCCAACCAAAAACAGGCCAAGAGGAGGTATCCGCAACCTCAGTGGGATGGAAGCGACCCGTCCGGGTGCACAATTCTTCTCTACAGCGAGCAGGGATTGGGCGATACGCTGCAGTTCGTCCGCTATGTGCCGCTGGTTGCCGCACGCGCCGGGAAGGTCGTAGTTGAATGCCGGCCAGAGTTGAGACGCCTGCTGGAGAGTATGCCGGGGATTTTATTGGCCGTGACCGGCGAATCGCTTCCACAGTTCGACGTTCATCTTCCAGTTTTGAGTTTGCCTCGCGTGTTCGGAACAACGCTGGAGAACATCCCTGCGCGAGTTCCGTACCTATTGCCACGGCCGGACCTCGTGCGATGGTGGCAGGAGCAAGGAGGATTTGATCGGGACAGGCTCAATGTCGGCCTGGCATGGGCTGGCAGCAGAAATCATGTGAACGATCGGAACCGCTCATTCCCTTTTGATACGTTTTTGCCTCTCCTTGACGTGCCTGGGGTTGTGTTCTACAGCCTCCAGAAAGGCGATGCGGCGGGATCGTCGCCCATGCAGAGGATAAACACGTCCTTGGTCGACCTCACCGCCGACCTGGCGGATTTCGCAGACACGGCCGCTCTCGTCTCGAATCTCGACCTGATCATCTCAGTGGATACGGCGGTGGCGCATCTGGCGGGCGCGCTTGCCAAACCGGTCTGGACCTTGCTCCCATGTGTGCCGGACTGGCGCTGGATGCTTGAGCGGGATGACAGCCCCTGGTACCCCACGATGAAGCTGTTTCGCCAAACAATACCTGGAGATTGGGCGTCCGTCATCAGATCCGTTGCCGAAGAATTGACTGCCTGTGCCTGCCGTCAAAAAAACCTCCTACCGGCATCGCAAGGATGCATCGCAGGTTGAGTTCTGTGACGCGCTCGGAGACTTCGTGAACCTGACGCCTTGTTTGATGATCCTCTGTCCCGGCGTTGCCGGTGCGACCTGGCCGTTATGCCACGAACCCTCGGAGAGTTTGCGCGCCCGAATTAATGCCCGAAGGGCTTTGGAGTGCGGCACCTCGGTGCCGCTTTCGGATTTTCAGCGCCCCAACCAAAGCGGCGCCGAGGCGCCGCAGTCCAAAGCGCTGCGCGCATCACTATGGGAGGAATCGGTCAAAAGAACATGAGTCCAAGCTCGCGCAGCGCAAGGTAAGCAGCGCCGGCTACGCCTGCCGAATCTCCCAGATTTGCCTTGAGAATCGGCACACCGCCGCGTGGCGGGCCGAACAGCGATCGATTCAGGAAAGCCGGCACTTTCTCATACCAGATGGGAAGATTGGACACCCCGCCGCCCAGGATAATCGCTTCCAGATCAAATGCGTTCACTGCATTGGCGAACACTTCACCCATCATCTGACAGCTTTCCTCGAACAGGAGTCGTGCCGCGGAATCGCCGGCCTGGTATCGCTGATGGATAGCCTGTACATCCAGCATTTCGCCGGTGATTTCCTGAAAGCGGCGCGAGATACTCGAACCGGAAAGATATGCTTCGGCGCAGCCGCGCCGCCCGCACTCGCATAGTCTGCCCAAATAGTTTATCGTCGTATGGCCAATCTCCCCGGCCCCTCCTTTGGCGCCGCGATACAACTTGCCGTCGAGAATCAGGCCGTAGCCCATGCCCGTGCCGATGATCACGGCAAGCACAAATTTGTACCGGTCTGCGCAGGAAGCGAAATACTCGGCAAGCGCAAGACAATTGGCGTCGTTGTCAATCAGAAGCGGGACGTTCAACCTAGATCGGATCGAGCCCAGAAATCCCTGCGTCTCATATACCAGGGTATGCGGAACCCCAAACAATTGATCGCAATCGAGCAGGTAGGTTCCGGGGGTTCCCATGCCGACGGCTGCAAACGGCCTGCCACCGGCGGCGTTGCCAATCACCTGGAAGATATTTGCGATCACGCGATCCAGTCCGACAGACGGCTGCGAGAGCGTCCGGCAGCGTGATAGAATCTTGCGTTCGGCGTCCATCAGACAGGCCTCGACTTTGGTCCCGCCTAAGTCGACCCCAATAACGTAAGGCTCCATTTTCCCCTATCCATTCAATTGAGATTAGTGATCGAAGTTGGCGACATGCCCCCGTTTTAATCCGCTGAAAAAAGGCGGTTGTCACGAATGGCACCAAGTCAAGACCGAATGCACGTGTCGCCCTGCCAGGGCTTGCAGCTGCATTTCGATAGACCCCGGGCTGCGCTTCGCTTACCCGGGGCTACCCTCTTCCGCGCCTCCGGCGCGAGTCTTTCTAGGCGCAACGCTTGGCATTCAATTGAGCTCCTGCCCCGAAGGGGCGGCCAGAGAATAGCCGGGGGCCAGCGAAGCGCAGCCCCCGGTTAGCCGATCAGACATGAGGAGCCCTGGCGGGGCGACAGATAATCATACGCTTAACTTGGTGCCATCGATGGATGTCATCAGCTTCGGGAATAGCTCGGATAACGGACATAATGGCGTAGATCAACCGTCACCCCTTTCTTTGCCCAAGGGACGCCGATTTCGGAGGGCAAAGCGTTTTGCCGATAGCACTCTCTCAATACATCATCCAGCCCATTTACCCACCACCGGCTTTTCTTCTCGTCGCGCCGTATGATCGAGGGTGGAAACGATCCGATGGTCTCCACGGACTCCTGCATGCCATTGACACACACGCATTGGGCTCGCGCCGCTTCCGGCCCGCAGAGCGGCGGCTCCAGAGTGTGCGCGGCATTCACAGCGTCGAATAACTTCTTGAACTGCGGATCGTCCTCCGGCGATCCGTAACTCGAGACTCGGCCGTCGCGCGTCATTGCTGTGATCTCGGGGGTCGTCTCACCAAAGCTTACCTCGGCATCTTCAAACTCGAGATGAAACACCGGATCCTGTTCGCACTGCGTCGCGTGGGTGCCATAAAACAGCAATTCAGCGCCGCATTCCGTATGAGCGCGGCAAATTGCCGTATCGAAGTTTTCTATCGGATGAACGCGATACAACTCGGCAACTGCATCCGCAGGCCGGGCACTGCTTGCTGCTTCCTCGCCGAGGAGATAGAAGAGGTTGTGCAGGAAATGCGCCATCGCATTGTTTGCGGGGCTGTCCAGCACCCACCTGCCATCGGCATCCATGATTTTTCCGGCCCAATCGTTTCGATGATAATAAGCGTCATCGCGAGGCCAGAAGATCAACGTTTTCAGGCGCCGCGCTTTGCCGAACAACCCCTTTCGAATGTCACGCTTCAGCTCTTGGATCGCTCGGGAAAACGACCACTGATATCCGATCATGCACCATGAGGCGGCATTGCGCGCGGTTTGAATCAACCGGTCCGCTTCCTGTACCACTGGAGCGATGGGTTTGTCACAAAGCACATGCGCGCCGTGATTCAATGCGACGCAGCTCTGATCGACGTGGTATTGAAGCGGCGATGCGATCACGGCCAAATCGGCATGATAACCGGCGCGAAAGTATTCCTCGATCTCATCAAACACCGGGACGCGCTCCTGGAGAAGACGCGGGTAATGCGCCGATCGTTTTGCCAGCGGATCGATCACGCCACCCAGCCTGGCCTGGTTGGCGTGGACCAGCTCAAAGAGCGTCTGCAAGTAGAAATAGCCGTAACCGCCTATGCCCACCATGAGCACGGTGGCCGGACCGCTCGAGGAAGTTGCACGCAAATGGCCGCTAATACCTGCGCTCCACCAAGTCGACTTCATGAATGGTTTTGGCTGACCGGTCGATGGCCAGCGACTTCAGCTCAAGAGCCCGCAAGTCCACCCGAAAGCCCATAGTCAGCGCGGGGATCGTAACAATGACGCTTTGCCGCCGGCCGGACGTTTCAAAGAGTCGCACAACCATGTTTTTGCCGTCCTCCGACAACTTCCATGCGCCGAGTTGAATTGCCGGATTCGACAGGCGGATGCCCGGCACGGGTATGTCCCCTTCGCCGGAAGGAAAGGCGCAAAGAACGATATACGGCTCGCTCTTGAAGGTTGCTTCTCTTGAGATCTCGGCAAATCGAGCGCGCGCCGGTCCGCAATTGAGCCAGAACACGAACCGGTGTTCCCCTTGGTCGATGCGGGTTTCGAAGCGGTCCTCCCGGACGATCGGCGTCTTTTCATCGACGGGGTGCCCGGCATAGGCTGGCGATCGCAGCAGGGATAACCGCAGCTCGCCGTCGGTGCAATCAAGTCCGTAAGTCCGGTCATTGATTATTGTCAGTGCATTTTCAAGATCCGCCGACTGAATTGCCACCCACTTATGCGCAATTACCTCTCTGCCATTGAGAGCGAACTCGTCCATGCCGTACGCTGTCTGCCCGAAGCATTTGCCGCCGTGAAAAAGGTTCGGGATGGAGAGCTTGAGCATGCGGTTCTTTTCTTCCCAGAAGACCTGCGCCTCGATCTCGATTTCACTCCCGCGAGCCGGCAGCCGATAGCGCAGACAGATCCGTGAGAAGCGATACACGAACAGGGCTTCCACCACCGTGCGCACGCACCCCTGTTCGATGACGCGCACCGGCGGCAACGCTGCACGATCAACGCCGGCAAAAGCGGCGGCTTCCTCTTCCGTCATCAACCTGAAAGCGCCCGCGCCGGCGCGAAACGATTGCACTCTCATTCCCCAGGGATCGGCGTTATCCTCCATGACCAACGGCGAGAAGGCGCCGGCACGAAGCGCTTCGACGCCGCGGACCGCATAACGGTCGATCAAGCCGGTCCCAGGGTTGATCTCTACACAGCAGGCATCGTTCTGGAACACAAACGGCGCAGAAGGTACGGAAACTCGGGCTGATCCGGGATCCGGGGCCGCGACCTTCCGAAGGCGGCAGGAGAAGCGATGCATCGATGAGGCGCGCAACCGGGCCGCAAAGACGATCCGTTTGCGCTGGTCCATCGCGATGTTGCAGCTCTCTTTCTCGAGTTGAACCGGCACCTCTCTGCCCGATTCATCAACCAGTGCCGGCATCCAGAATGTCCTCTTGTCGAAGTTCGGCTCTTGAGGCTGGAACTCGCAAACAATGGTTTCGTCGCCGTCATGAGGGTGCGAATTGTAAACGAAGATCGGAAACTCTCCCTGATTCGCTGCAGGTTGCCCGCAGAGAAGTTTCAGGAAGATGCTATTGCGCACGCGCGCGAGGATTTCGAGGCCGTAGTCCAACTTCTGGAGCATCGATTCTTCCACTTCAAAGACAGACGAGCCAGCCAGTGAATCATGGAATTCGCAAAACAGCAGTTCTTTCAGAGCGCTTTGAAGCTCGGCCTGGGGATAGGGAATGCCAAGCTGGAGAAAGACGTTGGTCGCCATGCGCTCGGTCGTGAAATAGGCATTCTCCAGACGTCGATGCTTGCCTTTCACTCGGGCCATGGACGTATAACAACCGACGGCCCACGGGTTCAATCCTGACGAAATGCGATCCAATGAATCAGCGCGCGGCTCGAGCCAGTCAAAATACTGTTCCGGGGTTGCATGTTCGATGCTTCGGCCGGTTGTTTCCGCTCGCAGGAGAGCAATCTGCGACAAGTCTTCACGGGACGGACCGCCGCCGTGATTGCCGATTCCCCACAAGAGGACGCCCACCTGCCGATCGCCGTTTGCTGCCAGCCATTTGCGCACCTTGACCGCGGCTTTTCCCTCTTCCGAGTTGTAATGATCGGGAGGACGATGGCAGAGGATCTGGGAGTCGTCATAGCCGACCCAGAGGAAATCAGGATTTTTGAGCGCAAATGTGTCCTGGGCCGGGCGACAAAACAGATATCCCTGATAACCTGACCTGCGGAGAATTTGCACCAGCCCGCGTGCATGTCCGAATGAATCCAGGTTTACCGCGACGGCAGGTTCGACGCCAAATTTCTCGAGAAAATAGCGCTTGCCGACGAGGATCTGACGAACGAACGATTCTCCCGACGGGAGATTGCCATCCGGCTGCAAATACCAGCCGCCCATGATGTGCCATCTCCCGCCAGCTACCAGCTCCTGGATCTTCTGAAACAGCCTGGGATCATGCTCCTCCACCCACTGATAGAGCAAAGCCTCGTTGTGGCAAAAGACGAAGCCGGGAAACTCGTCGCAAAAGCGTGCGGCGACGCGAAAAGTCGACAGCGTTTCGGCGAGCCCTTCTTCCCAATCCCACAACCACACAGGATCGATGTGAGCGTTGCAGACCAAGTAAAGTGTATTTCCTGGAGTGTTATCCATGCGTCATCATTATTTACTGCACCGGAATTTTGCCTTCAATGCGAATGTCGCCGTCGGCGAAGGGAACTCGCACACGGTCGCCATCCGCTTCGACAGGCTTGGCGTTGACTTCAAATCGCGGCCGGTCGATGCGTTCCTCGGCCGTGAATCGGAAGAAAACGCGGTGATCCCGGAATGGCACGACTCCCTTTGCGCCGTTGAATCCCGGGAGCAAGCGCGGGCGTATCCGGATCGCATCCTCCTCCGGTTGAAATCCCAGGATGTTTTTGACCACCAGCATGATCATCTCAGCCCAAACCCACGGGACAATTCCATTCTGTGCGTACGGCGGCGCGATGCGGTCTCCGTACATCTCGAAAAAGGCTCCGGATGGATACTGTGGCAGCGAGGCCAGCCAGTCGATCACCTGCCAGACCTTGTCGCATTCGCGGCGCTCCAGGTAGGCGCGGGCGATGTAAAGCGATGCGAATAGCCAGGGACCGGGCGAGTCGGGATCGGAGTCCATGTGATAGCGCCCATAGCCCCCGATCTTCCAGCCTTGATTCCATAGGGGCTCCAACTGGGCCAATGTAGTTTGCGCAATCACGGATTCGGGAGAGACAAACCCGAGCACGATCGGCAATGCACACGAGCTGTCCGGGTTCAACGGGTGAGGAATGGCGCGGGCAAGCCCCACTTCTTTCGGCAGGCCGTGGTCGGGCTTGGGCTCAATATGCTCTTGGATGGAGCCGTCAATTCCGCGGCGCTTGATGAAACCCTTGTCGGTCACCAGAGCATGCGTCGGATGTTGCAGAATCGCTTCTTTTAGCCCCGCAGCCTCCGCTTGCCAGCGGTCCGCTTCCGCTAAGCGGCCGATCTGCCGCGCAAGACCGGCTGCTGCCGACAGCCCTACCGACACATAAACCTGATACATCAGTTCCAATCCCGGCTCGATTCCGAAGACGCTGTGCCGCTCCCAAAAATCGCGTTGGTTGGACAGCAACCCGGAATTGGGCTCACGGAAAAATGCCCGCAAAGGGAATTCAGCGGTGCGCACGATCCGATCCCAGTTGCATCGGACAATGTCGAGATCGCCCGTCCAGAGGACATATTCGCGAAGGGCGTGAAGCAAGGCACCGTTCTGATCGAGCTCTGCGTCGGCGTGTTCGCGTACTTCGCTGGAATCATGAGCCGATCCCTCGCCGGTGATGAACTCACGCAGCAAGCGCTCCAGCATCACTCGGGCGAGTGGATAATGGCCCAACAGGGTCAACGCGTGCGCCATGATGGACTGATCGCGAACCCATTCCCGAAGGTACTGCCAGATGCCGGCATCGATCCTGCCGGTGCTGGATATCACGGACGGCAGCTGGGAAGCTGCGGATTGAAACAGGTGGTCTATCTGAGGAGATTCGAATTGAACTCGCGCTGCGCTGTTCCAGTAACGGCGGCCCTCCAGGATGGATGGTTTTTGATCTGCAAATTCGAAAACTACTTGGGGTGGATTCCAGCCCATCGAATAGACGAGGAACAACGCGGTTTGACAGCCGGGCGCAAGATGGATGGTGCGCGCGATGGTCCGCGACTGTATGCCGGTTTCTACTGAGTAGAGGCATGGGACCGAGGCGTGATTTTGCAGATGAATCTCGCGTGTCACCCGCGCGCTAGAGCGGTCCGGACAATAAAACAGCTCGGATATCTCGAGCATTCTTGTTTTCCATTCCACCCGAACACAAGGCAGTCCATCGTGTCGATCCCAGCGCACAGTCAGCTTGTCTCTCTTGAGAGGAACGACGGCGCCATCGGCACGAATGAACAGCATCGTTCTTTCAAGGCCGGCCGTCGGGTCGAAAGAAAGCGCCTCTCGCTTCATCTTGAGCTGCTGCGGATCCATCAACAGCAACCCGTACGGCGTACCTTCTCCAGCCGGAGCATGCTGGACGGCAGCCTGAACCAAGCCGTTCCCGATAAAGTAGTAGCAAACATCCCGCAATTGAGTCCTGACATCCGGATGCCCTACCTTCGGATCATCGTGATACACATGTTCTTCTACATTAATCATGATTCCGTCTTGCCGGCCTTTCGATTTGTCTCTATTCAGTTTCTGTCGCGAAACTCGTTAGCTGAGCCGAAAGACCCCTCGATTCAACAGATAAGTGGGGGCGGGCTTTAGCCCGTTCCCGGCGCCCCCAAATGGGAACACTAACGAATTAAATTCCATATCTTCACTGAAAGAAACGAATTACTCTTATGCAACTGGCTGCATCCATGGAAAGGACAATTGGGGCGCGGGCTCAAGCCCGCCCCCACAAAAGGGATCCCATCGGTACTCTGTCTTTCGGCCAAGCGAGTTTCGCGACCGAGACTAATTAACTCATTCTTCATCGCAACCTATAATCTCCGTACATTCATTCCCCCGCTCACCTCGATTACAACACCGGTCGAATAGTCAAACGCTCCACAGGCGAGGGCGGCAACTGCTCTCGCGACATCTTCCGGGCGCCCCCAGCGTCCTTGCGGAACGAGGCCTTCGGCAATCAGGCGGTCGTATTTCTCCTTCACGGGCTCAGTCATCGCCGTCAAGATAATTCCCGGGCGAATCTCGTAGACCCCGATTCCCTCCGACGCGAGCCGATCGGCATAGACTTTCGCGGCCATGCTCAGGCCGGATTTCGAAACGCAATACTCCGCGCGGTTCACCGACGAAACATCAGCGGAAATCGAGGTAATGAAAATGATGGACATGCGGCGGTCAGGATGAACAGCGCGCGCGCCGATCATCCAGCGAGCTACTCGTTGCGTGAAAAAGAATGTCCCGCGCAAGTTGATCGCGAGCACCCGATCGAAGCTCTGCGGGGTGATGTCTAAAACGTCGCGCCGATCCAGCGGTGCGACCCCGGCGTTACAGACCAACAGATCGATCCTGCCCATTGAGCTTGTGATGGAATCAACCAGTTCGCCGTGCCCTGCTAATTCGGCAACATCGCCTGCGAGCGGCAACAGCCGCGCGCCGTGCGCCGCTATCTCCTTTTCCAGGCTTCGCGGGGACTCAGAGCTTTTCTCATCGTCCCAAGCAACATCGATACCCGCGATGTCATATCCATGGCGCGACAGCTCTATGGCGATCGCCCTGCCAATGCCGCGCGCGGCGCCGGTAACGACAGCTACCGGCCTGACTTCGTCGATTGCACTCGGGTTTGTTCCCATCGTGTTCTCTGCCTTGATTTATCCGAAGATTTTGCGGTCCAGGTAGTCTCGCCAGACATTTTCAAACCAATCGTCGACCGCGGGGATCGGCCGCACGGGAACCCACTTTGTAGTGGCCCTATACTCAGGATCGACGCACAGCTCCAGTATATGCCGATTAACAAATGCGTCTTCAGCCGTGAGGGAAAAACGCAGGTTACCACCGATTCCTGCACAGGACTGATCGCCATCGGGCGTCGGGATCAAATATGAGCCACGGCTTTGCCCGCCCTTATCGATATACTCGCCGATCGCCTCGAGATAGCAAACGTGCGTGAGCGCGAGTTCAAGCGTCTTGAAGGCAAGAGGTATCTCCCTGCGCTGATCGACATACAAGTGCGCCTCCGCTTCCTTCAGAGCCCGCCGTGCGTCTTCAATCGCGCCTGGAATGTAGCGAGGATCTCGAATGTGTGCGCCGTGTCGGCTCATCCGCCCTTTAATTTCGAGGGCGAACTCGGAATGCTTCTTGCCTCCCGGATGGTCTCCCTCCTTGAACCATCGGGCGATCCGTTCGAGAATGCCTGCGAGCTGACACTCGATGCACGACGCAAAAGAAACAACATCGGGCGGAGCCGGCGGATATTGGGCCGCGATCAACATCGCGGCGCGCAGCCCGCCGACCTGTCCGGCATTCAGCGCTGCCCCGCCGGGACGGTATACGCCGTGCGTGCCGTTGACTTCCCCGACCGGGAACAGATGCCGGATGTTCGATTCCCACCAGTGATTCGCGCGCAAGCCGCCGTTGTTGTGCTGGGCGCACACGGCTATCTCGAGGCACTCACTCGCCAGATCGATGCCGTGATCCCGATAGAGGTCGATCGACCGCGGGTTTAAACAGGCCAGCCGCTCGATCGGCGTAGCTTGCAGCACGCGCGATGTTTGCAAATATCCTTTGGCTTCGGAACAGATGTTCGAGATATCGAATTCTTGAAATTCTTCCCGGCCGACGGGATTGCGCATGAAATCCAGAAAGACGTGCCGCCCCCGCAGAACAGTTTCCTGATACACAGCGAGGTCGATCAGCGAGGAGCCGAAGTTGGCGATTTTCCTTGGATCGAACGGCCACTGGTACCCTTTGCGAAAAATCGCAGCCGTCATCGTTTCCATGTCGGGGAAATATGCGGGGAGGAAATCGCGCTCATCTCTGCCGCTCGCATCCGTGGACACGTAGCGCGGCATCACCTGCTGATAGGAACCGGAGACGTTCCAGCGAAACTTGATGGACGCCAGGCCGAACTGCGACTCCGTGAGATTATGAGCAACGGCGCCGATCTGGAGCGCAAGTCCGATCGAGCCGGTTTGATCCTCCGGGTACACGGACATTTCATACAATCCGCCCGGCCCGCCGGTAGCGAGAACCACGTTGACCGCATTGAACAGCACCAGGCCGAAGTTGTCTTGTTCCAGCGCATCCAGATTCAATGAAGCCGCCCCGACCACTTTCCTGTCTTGTCCGTCCTGTGCCGTGAACAGCGCGACGGCCGGGTAGCGATCAAAGACCGGAATATTTGCTGCTGCGACATGCTTTGCCAGGGCCTCGAACATGTAACGGGAAGTAAGCGGGCCGGCCGAGGTGGCGCGGCCACGTGGGTCGTGATCGGTACGGTAGCCGGGATAGCCGCCATACCGATCATGTGGGAAAGGCACACCCAGATGAACCAAATCATAAAACACCTGGGCGGAGTGTTGGGCTTCGCACAGTACGATGTCGCCGTGCATGCAGCCGCCATTAAAGAGGTCCTTCGCCATCTCCAGCGGTGAATCGGGAGCGGCGCCCGACAGCGAGAGCTTGTAGTAAGTTTGCTTGTCCGAGCCCGAATTGTTCGATGCGCCGCCGCCCCACTTCTCCGTGACGATCGCCAGATCCCGCTGTCCGCGCTCATGCAGACTGAGAGCGGCCTTGAGCGCCGCGGCGCCACTGCCGACGACCAGCGTATTTACGGAGAACACCGGGAATTGAATTCCGTGAATCGATGCGGTTCCCGATTGCATTACGCCATCCTCACTTTCCGATATTCCCGTATGCTTTTTTGTAGATCGATGGGTCGCGGACGACGCATCCGGCGACCTGACCGTTCCGCATGAGTTCTGTGCAGCGCGAGCAGGCCGTGCAGCATTTTGCCGGATCGAGTTTTCCACGTGTCACGAGGTCCAGCGGCGCATCGGGATACGCAAATGAGCTTCTTCCCAAACCGATGAAGCATGCGTCTTTTTGGGCGATGACTGCCGCTCCGACATGAGGCCAAAACCGTTGAAGCCAGGAGTACCCGGTCCCGACCACTGGGAGTGATGGCTGCGCCTTCTGAAAAACGGCCGCCCATCGAATGAGCGAGTCGACGCCGACCAGTGGGTGGATCTCCGCAGGTCTGGCGCCTCTCGGCGCACGATTGAACGGCCGGCCGATGTGCGGTGTATAGGCAGGAACGCCGGCGGTAACGTTCAATACCGCGCAACCGGCGTCCATCAACACCTGGTGCAAACGTAAGGGCTCCGACAAATCCGGTTCCGCACCACCACTCTTCGCTACTCCGAATCCGTACGGGTACGGAATTCCATCCGTCGCATTCAACCGGACGGCCGAGGCAAGCCGGGGTGCGAACGTTCGAATCTGCTCGACGATCTCCAACATCAATCTCGTCCTGCATTCAAAGCCGCCGCCGTATTTGCTGTCCGTGCGGGTGAATGCAGAGAGCAGCTCGTGCAGCAGATAGCCATGACACGCCTTGACATCAACGGCGTCGAAGCCTGCCTGTTGAGCGAGAATCGCTGTGGCGACGAATTGCTCGCGTATCGCATCGAGTTCCTCATCACGATACACATCCACGTCGTCGGGGGATGGATCGAAAATGGGATTGAAGTATGCCACTTTGGGTTTCGCGCGGCTTTCCTTCTTACTGAAACGGCCGGAATGGGTAAGCTGCAAAACGAGGTACGGATTGGAAGAGGAGCCGAAACGATCACGCGCAACAGCTCTGGTCATCTCTACCAGCCGCTCGAACGCGCCCAGCGTTTTGTCTGTCAAATGCAGTTGCCGGGGATTCGATCGTCCAGCAGCGGAGACGCTGCACGCCTCAAACCAGATCAGGCCGCTTCCACCCTGGGCAAACCGGCGATATCGGCGGAAGGTGAGCTCGTCGGGCGCGCCGTCCGGCGTGCTGTCGCACCCTTCCATCGGTTGGACGGCAAGCCGGTTTGGGACTCTCTGGCCGAGAATATCGAATCTAAGAAAAAGAGGTGCGATGCCATCCTGCCACGGAAGATTGATGCCAAGTTCCTCCGCCTTTTTCAGCAGCTCTTCAGCGTTGCGATAGCGGAACCGCACGTGTGGGCTCATGGATTCGACGTGGATGAATCTGAAATCTGCATTGCTTTGCGTGCTAGCGTCTCGGCGTAGGCGCTCTTGCGCGGCACCGCCGCGACTCCAGGGCGCCACGAACTGCAAAATACAACATAATCAAATCACTTCAGCAGCAATTTCCTTCAAAGCCACGATGTCATCCGCCAGACGCTGTTCGCACACCTCGGGCCAATGCGCCCGATCAGTCGCGCGGCAACCGGATGACGATCGATCCGCAGTCGACTGGGATAGCCGGATCAATCTCGATAATTCTTCTGCCGTCAGATCGGGGAATTTGCCCAAAAAGACGGGATCAAAAATCGGCAACAGGAAACTGCCGCCGTGATCTTCGATCGACAGCGGAATATCGACGGACATTGACTTCAGCAATCCTAAGATGGCACGGAAGTCGATCACTCCCCTGCCCATGGGAACCGGAAAAGAAGTCAGCCCTTCGGAAGTCAACGAAATTCCTCCGTCTTTCACGTGGGTACAGACCACCCAGGGAAGCAACCGCCGGGTTGCGCACACAGGGTCTTCCAGCATGGTGAGAAGATTCATGGTATCGAGACAAATCCCCAGCCACTCGCCTGGATGTGCCTGGCACAGCTCGAACAAGCGCACCAGCTCGAACGAGGTAAACTCGAAGTGCGTTTCAATCGCCAGGACAACGTTATGATCGAGCAGCATCTGCTTCTGAAGCATCAAAGCCTGTGCCGTCTCCTGGAGCAGAGTTTCGGTCATCGGGCTGTCGGGCCGCCACCGCATCAGCCCTCCGGAACAGGAGCGCACGATGCGAGTTCCTATGGTCGACGCTTGTTCCGCCACACGGCGATTCGATGCAAGCAGCTCCTTCCTCGCCCAATTTCCGGTATCGCGCGGGATGTGCTGCCCGCCGCCCCATTCCAGATACAAGCCGTTGTCGCGCGCGCAAGCGGCCAGCTCTCGGAGATAGGACTTGTCTTCGAGTTTCTGAAAGCCGGGTTCCAGGCCGGAAAACTGCACTCCCTCTGCGCCGTGATTTTTGGCCCACTGAAGCGTATCCAGAGGGCTCAGACCCATCGGATACAATCCATAATTGTCAATGCCCACTCGGAATCGGCCCATCTCCGCCCTCATGATTTACCGGCGACCAGCGATGCTCATTCTCTCTCCTTTCGTGGCAGCATGATACCAGCGCTTTGGGATGGGTTCAGCTGGAATTGTCAATAGTGCCAGACCGCCGGCTTTTTGCGGAGCGGGAATAGTCTGGCGGCGCCTCGCCCCGTCCGCCATTGGATCGGTCGGGCGGGAGTGCATGGGGGAAGCTGTGTCTTGGTGCGAACGCGAGATGAGGAGAAGAAGCTTTGGCAGAACCGGCCGAAGCTTCTCCTCTTCGTCTCGGCCTGTTTCGGCTTCAATTCACGCCCGGGACAGCCCGTTCTCACCGGCTTGCCGGGAAAATTCCGTGCGCCCCCCACCCGAACCATGCCATCCTCCCAGCAAAACGCTAAAACATTTACCTATGGTTTGATCGGGGCGTCGGCAATCCGAACAATCACTTTCTTTCCGAGAACTTTGGCGGCTCGGGTAATGGTCTCAAGAGAGATGGCTGTATTTTGGGGGTCGAGCAAACGGTTGAGCTGCGACCGGCTCGTGTGAAGGTCTCGGGCCATGGCTTGCTTGGTCTTCTGCTGTTGTTTCATCGCCTGTTCCAGCTGCCAGGCAAGGACACGCTTGGTGGCGACGGCCTCGACCTCTTCCCGAATTCCCTGTTCATCCAAGAACTCATCAAAGGTAGAGCCGCTGTAGTCGTGTCGTCTCCTAGTCTTTCTTTCCTTCATTGCAATCCTCTCTCATGCTTTTCTTTGTTTCTCCGCGCCAGGGCCAAGTCGGCCTCGGGCGTCTTCTGCGTCTTCTTTATGAAGCCGTGCAGCAAGACCATTCGGTGCTTGCAATCGATTAGGGAAGCGTTTTGAGCCAGTCCCGAACAGGTTCGCTGCCTGCTCGTGTGCGAAAAAAGATCGCTGGGAGTCGCTTGCCAGGTTTGTTCGGACGTTCTGCATCTGCCCCCGATACTTCGTCTGGTTCCTTAACCTTAGTCACCGGCCCCTCGGTGTACCGTATATGGTACAGGTGTCAAGAGGAGAGTTAAAAAGGCTCCACAAAATACCATTCAACGCCCATGGCGCACCACCAGATATTCTTCTCAACCGTGTTCCTTTGAACAAGTCTGCGTGCGAGAAGCCATAAGGCTCAAGGTACAACTAGTTTTTTCTTCAGGAAGATAATCGATTGGAGTATCATGGCTTCCTATGCCAAAGAGAGGAACACCACCGATACAGGGAGAGATGCTGCAGGGCACCCTGGACCTGCTGGTACTGCAAACGCTCGTCATGGGTCCGGCCCACGGCCACACCATTGCTCATGCGATCGAGCATCGGTCGGAGAACGTCCTTCAGGTTGAGCACGGATCTCTTTATCCGGCACTGCACCGCCTCGAGGATCGAAGGTGGATTGCGTCATTCTGGGGCACATCGGAGAACAACCGCAAGGCGAGGTATTACCGACTGACGCCGGCTGGCCGCAAGCAACTGACAGAACAGATCGGCCGCTGGGATCAATTGGTGCGGGCCATCAGCCGCATCATCCGGCCGGCCACGGAGTAGCGCCATGGGATGGAGCCGTTTTTTCCGGCGCCGCTATTGGGATGAGGAGCGTGCGCGGGAGATCCAGTCGCATATCGAGTTAGAGACGGACGAAAACATTGCTCGGGGCATGGCACCCGAAGAGGCGCGCCAAGCGGCGCACAGGAAGTTCGGAAACGTCACCTTCGTCCGTGAGGAGATCTATCGCATGAACACGATCGGGTTCATCGAATCCCTGTGGCAGGACCTACGCTATACCTTCCGCTCCTTGCGCCGCAATCGCGGCTTCGCGGCGACCGCCATCATAACGCTCGCGCTTGGCATCGGCGCCAACACGACCGTTTTCAGCGCCTTGGATGCTGCCATGTTCCGCCCCTTGCCGTACCGGGACCCAAGCAGGCTGGTCACGATCGCGTGGGTCGCGGCGCGCGGATCAGCAGAGCAGGTGACCTATCTCGGCGGCGCTTCACTGCAGGAAATGGAGAACTGGCGCGCGCAGAAGCAGATCTTTGGCGGCGTTGAGCCTTTTTCTCTGCCCCCATCAACGGGAGTAGAGGAGCCGGTTGCGATGGTGTATATCTCGGCCGGCATGCTGGACCTGTTGGGTGTGCAGCCAAGGCTGGGTCGCGGCTTTCTCCCGGAAGAAGGGCTTCCGGGCAGAGATCAGGTTGCGTTGCTCAGCGACTCGTATTGGGTGCGGGAGTTCGATAGCGATCCTGCCATTCTTGGCAAGACAATCAGGCTCGATAGTCGTGTCTACACGATTGTGGGAGTTATGCCGAGCGATTTTCAATTTCCCCCCGGTTCAAAGCCGAATGCCTGGGCGCCGTGGACAGAGAAGGTTGAAAGCAATCCGTCCATTGTCGCCCGTCTTCGTCCCGGCCTCAGCAACGAGCAAGCCGAACTGGAAGCGGCACTCGTCTCGGACCGAATTCACTACAGCGGTCGCGTGCCTTGGGCAAAGATGACCCCGGAATTCTTGCCGGTTAGCGACCGCCTGAATTCCTGGCTCGGGTTCAACAGGAACGCCCGGACCGCGCTTCTTATCATGATGGGGGCCGTCGGTTTTGTTCTACTGATTGCGTGCGCCAACGTTGCTAACTTGTTGCTTTCCCGCGGCGCTAAGCTCCAGCGCGAGGTTGCGATTCGGTCAGCAATAGGCGCAAGTCGCGGCCGTCTGGTGCGCCACTTCCTGGTCGAGAGTATGGTTCTTGCTGCGGCCGGCGCTCTAACTGCCCTTCTACTGACCTGGTGGTTGACCCATGCCATTCCCACGCTCCTGCCTGCGGACCTCCGGCGGCTGTTTGCCACCTACGAATTGGCGCTGAGCAAGAGAGTGTTTGCGTTCACTGTCGTCGTGACAGTGTTGACGTGCCTGTTGAGCGGTCTGATTCCGGCGTTCAGAGCCGCGCACGGCGGGGTGATCGGAGGCTTGATCGGAACAGGACGCACCGCAGGCGTCCCTCGTGCCACCCGGAGGCTTCACATTGGCTTGCAGAGCCTTCAGGTGGGCCTTGCCCTCATCCTCCTCTGCGGCGCAGGGCTCATGGCCAACAGCTTCGTGCGCATGACTCTTACAGACAGCGGCTTTGACACCCGAAACTTGTGCCTCGTCAGGGTATCTCTTCCTCAAAGTTTTCCGAAGGGGCCGGAGCGGCAGGCGTTTTATGACCAACTTCTGTCAATTGTGAAAACCCTGCCTGCGGTGCAGTCGGCTATATTGGCAGCGGGAACGCCCACAAGTCTGGGGTTCGGAACCCGCAGGTTGTTTGCTGAAGATGCCCTGGGCGCCGGTGCAGAACCCTGGGGCGGGGATCTGCTCTTCGTTGGAGCAGATTACTTCTCCACACTCCGAATTCCTATGGTTGCCGGTCGTAGCTTTGGACCGGAAGACCGGCCTTCATCACCGCTGGTCGCCGTGATCGATCGCCGGACCGCCGAGCATTATTGGCCCGGACAAAGCGCTCTGGGCCGGCGCTTTCGTGCAGGCTCTGGGGCTCCGTGGGTTACGGTTGTCGGCGTCGTTGCATCGGTCAAGACGCCGTCGTTCACCAGTCCGAAAGGGGTACAGATTTACAAACCCATCTCCCAGGGGGATGGGGTGGTGGGCAGCAACCTGATTATTCGGACTGCCGGTGACCCGAGACCGGTCCTGGCCGAGGTACGTGCCAGGATTGCCGATCTCAATCCTGGCGCCACGGTCCGGACCGCGGCCACTTTTGATGAGTTGTACGCAACCATGGATGCCGAAGCTGCCGCAACCCCGCGCTTCTACATGATCCTGATGTCGATCTTCGCAGGCGTGGCGCTTGCGACTGCGGCTGTCGGCATCTACGGCGTGCTTTCTTATTCGGTGGCCCAGCGCACTTCGGAGATCGGCGTCCGCATGGCGCTCGGAGCAACCGCACGCGACATCCGCCGACTTGTGATGCGTGCCGTTTTGGCACCCGTATGCGCTGGCATGATCGCGGGTGTCATTGCGTCTCTGTGGCTCACCAAGCTGCTGCGGTCCCTCCTCTATCAAATCACGCCCCATGATCCGCTCACCATCGTTTCGATGGCTGCGTTTTTATTGGTCGTGTCTCTGGCCGCGAGCTATTTGCCGTCTCGGCGTGCAACCCGAATCGATCCCATGAGCGCCCTGCGGGTTGAGTGAGAAATGGGGGTCAGGTCTGGAAAATTTGCTCTCAGGGGCGCCGCTTGCTGAGGCTCTTGACTTGTTTCTTCCCAAAAAGTAAATTTTCGAGACCTGACCCCTGGTTCCTCCCCGAAAACGGCTGCTACGCGTCGGACTGCAACGTAATGCGGAGGTCATCGCCGCCGGCTGCGTGCGCTGGCTGCCAGGTTGCCAGCAGAGCAATGGCGGCAGCAACCACGGCGGCCAAAAGCAGCGTTGAGAGCGGGCTGGGCCGGACGCCGTAGAGAACGCTCTCCAGCACCTTGTTTGTGGCCAATGCTGCTACTAACCCAAGCGCTATGCCCGGAACAATTGCCTGCAGGCCTTGTTTGATGACCAGCCAAGCAATCCCACATTCGGTTGCGCCGAGCGCTCTCCGAATCGAGAACTCCCGGCGGCGGCGCAGGGCTGAGTAGGAGACAACCGCATAGAGTCCGGCCATCGCAAGGAAGACGGCCGCAGCAGTAAACACACCGATGAGGAGCGTGTTGAATCGTGGCTGCAACAGCGAAGCGTTCACGTAGTCTGCGAGCTGCTTCGCGTCTACGATCGGAATCAAAGGGTTGATTGCCTGCACGCGCTGCCGAATCGCGGCTAAGGTCGCGCCGGGATCGGATTGGGAAAGCCGTGCCACGAACGTCGCCGACGCAATCATCGGCGTCTGGCTGAAAGGCACGTAGAGCTGTGGTTCGGCCGGCGCTGCCAGTGAGCCGTTGTGCACGTCTCCCGCGCCGCCTGGAGGACGTCTTGCCACAAGCCTGAGAACCAGTTGCCCGCTCGCGCGCCGACACGCGGATCCGGCCGGTGCTCCTGTTGATGCGAATTGAATATCGGCATCGTCTTCCGTGCCTTTCCTTGTGCCTTTGTTCTCTAGTTTTGTGGCAGATACGGCCACTGCATGATTATCTTTAGAATTTACGTCACTGCCATAGGCGGTCGCAATCCGAAACTGAAGCGCATCAGCAACTCAGACGCTGCATGCCAATCATCCGAATGCCTTTGGAACCTCAAAGACCTCCAAGACCACAAAGAAGCTGGAATTACACAGGATTGCAATGGATGGTGCGTCGGAAATAGGCTTTGGCTGCCACTCCTGGCACGGGCATCGAGGACAAGCGCGCAAAAGAAGCTATCCTGGAGCCTGAAGCGTGCGGTGAGATCCCAGGGCTTTCCTGTCACACCCGTCCCCCATGCGTTTGTCCCCGATGCCCGTGCCAGGAGTGGATTCCGCAGCACAGCTGCGGAATCGCCTCCGGCGCAGCCAAAGCCCCCTTAGCTCTTGGTTCTTTGGGGTCTTTGGGTCTTGGTGGTTCGTTTTTGGTCTGCGACGGCATCGCTCCAAGGGGTGCGCACGACTGTCTGAATTGCCATGAAGCGCATCCAGAGGACCCGGGCCCACCGGATACAACCCATAATTGTCAATAGTGCCGGACCGCCGGGCTGGACCTGAAGGATTGCCTTGCAGATTCATGGGGAATCGCTTTATGTTGACGACTGGGTCGTCCCGGCAAACTGGGGCCTAAGCATGAACTCACGCGAACTCGTGCGCAAATCGCTGGAATTCAAAAACCCGCCGCGCATCCCGCGCCAGCTCTGGCTCCTGCCCTGGGCTGAGGAGCGGTATCCCGAGCACGTCCGCGAATTGCAGCGGTCCTTTCCCGATGATCTGGTAACGGCACCCCGCATCTGCCGGCCGCCCGCGCCAGGCCTTGGCGATCGTTATCGTCGGGGCGTTTATGTCGACGAATGGGGCTGCACCTTCGAAAGCGCTGCGGCCGGGACCATCGGCATCGTGCGTAAGCCGCTGATCGCTGACTGGAGCGAACTCGAGAACCTGCACGAACCCTGGTCCTGGATTCAGTTCGACGTGGAGGCAATCAATGCTTTCTGCCGTGCCGAGGAGCGTTTCGTGCTGGCCGGCAGCTGGATCCGCCCGTTTGAGCGGCTGCAGTTTATCCGGACGATGGAGACCGTTCTTGTGGACGTGTTCGAGCAATCTCCCGAATTCATGAGCCTGCTGGAGCGGGTGCACCATTATTATCTGGCTGAGGCCGAAGCCTGGGCAGCGACGGAGATCGACGCTCTGGCCGTCATGGACGATTGGGGCTGCCAGCGATCCATGCTGATTTCGCCTGACTTGTGGCGGCGCCTGTTCAAACCGCTCTACCGGGAGTACGCCGAGATCGCCCACCGCCACGGCAAGTATGTTTTCATGCACTCCGACGGCAATATCTTCGACATCTTCAACGACCTGATTGAAGTCGGGATCGATGCCATCAACTCCCAAATCTTTTGCATGGGAGTCGAAAAGCTCGGGCGCAGTTTCCGCGGCCGCATCAACTTCTGGGGAGAGATCGACCGCCAGCAACTTCTCGCCTACGGCACGCAGGATCAGGTACGTGCAGCGGTGGAGTCCGTCTACGACAGCCTCTTCCGCGCCGGCGGCGTGATTGCCCAGTGCGAGTTCGGCCTCGGCGCCCGCCCCGAAAATGTCCGCCAGGTCTTCGCCGCCTGGGAAGCAATCGACAGGCGGATGAAAAGCCAGGAAGCATGACCGACTATCTACCGGGCTCCCCGCCAGCACTTTTGGCACGCCGGAGCTCAATCCGTGAGAAGTGTTACCGATTTGAAACATGTAATACCCACAAATCATTGATACCCCATCGTGATTAATGTATCCTAAATTGTGGGAGGTTAGTATGGATACGGCAACCGTGACCGTTAAAGGACAAATTGTGGTGCCGGCGAGAATTCGCCGCAAGCTCGGGCTGAAAAGAGGGTCCAAGGTAGTGATCATCGAGGATCCAGACGGCTTTTCTGTAAGGCCGCTCGACCGGAACTATTTTGAAAACTTCGCCGGCATTCTTCCTGAAAAGGGCAAAGCAACGAAGGCTTTGCTGCAGGAGAGGCGGAAGGATAGCAAACATGAAGACGCTCGTGCTCGATAGCCACGCCGTTCTTGCCTATTTTGAGAAGGAGACGGGGTGGAAAACGGTCGCCGAACTGTTTCATCAGGCAGCGCAAGGAGAGTGTCGCCTCGTTCTTTGCGTTGTTAATTGGGGAGAGGTCTACTACATCACGCTACGCGAGTATGGAGAAGAGCATGCGGAGCGCGTGTTGCAAGCGCTGGACAGCATGCCGGTTGAGATCAAGGAAGCGGATCGGCAAGTGACAGCGCATGCGGCCCGGTTCAAGGCGGGCGGCAGACTGGCATACGCCGACAGCTTTGCCTGCGGCCTGGCGAAGGCTGTTGAAGCCGAAGCGATCGTCACGGGCGATCCGGAATTTCGTTCAATAGAAAAGGAAATCCGTGTGCGGTGGATCTAACTTCCGGCCGCAGAAATCCGCAGGGCCTGGCGGCGAAGACAACGGAAATCTCGACGTAGACTCGTCATGACCATTTTTGGCCTGCACTGGATCGATTTCGCCATCGTCATTCTCTACTTCCTCTTCGTTCTCTGGCTGGGAGACCGCGCGCGGCGGCGGATGAAGACCAGCGAGGACTTTTTTATCGCCGGCCGGAGGATCGGCAAGACTTACCAGTTTTTTCTCAACCTCGGCACCTCGACCAGCTCCGACCAGGCCGTGGTTGTCTCGCGCGAGATTTACCGCCAGGGCATCGGCGGCATGTGGATCCAGTATCTGGTCCTGTTTCTCACGCCCTTCTACTGGTTCACCACCTTCTTTTTCCGGCGCGTCCGCCTGGTGACCATCGGCGATTACTTCGAGAAGCGCTTCAAGAGCTGCTTTCTCGCCGGCGCTTTCGCCGCCTTCTCCCTGGTCATGGCCGTGATCGGCATCGGCGTCGGCTACATGGTGGCGGCCAAGACCATGATGGCGTTAACGCCAAAGCCGGAGATCCGCTACAATCTCGAGGAGCGCCGCAGCGTCGAGCAGTTCCGCGAATACAACGCCCTGCGCCGGCGCAACGAATCGGGGCCGGCCTTGACCTCGGCGGAGAACGCACGCTACCAGGAGCTTTCCGAGCGCCTCAAGCGTGGCGAGCTGCGCGCCTTCATTTCCTATACCGACCCTGCCACTATCTATGCCATCTACGCCGTTATCGTCGCGGTCTACACCATGATGGGCGGCTTCGTTGCCGCTGTCATCACAGACGTCATCCAGGGCATCCTGATCATCACCTTTTCACTGTTGCTGATCCCGTTGGGATTGGCCAAAGCAGGCGGATTTGCCGGTCTGCATGCTGCGGTACCCGATCACATGTTTTTGCTGTTCGGTTCGACGGCGATGGGAGAATATGCCTGGTACACCATCCTGGCCATGTCGCTGGCCAATCTGGTATCGATCATCGCCTCTGCTCCAGGCATGGCCACAGCCGGATCGGCGAAGGACGAAATGACTGCCCGCGTCGGCATGATCGGCGGCATGTATTTCAAGCGCTTCATCATGATCTTCTGGGCATTGACCGGCCTCTTGGCCGTTGCCTTGTACAGCAACCAGCTGCATGATCCCGATCTGATCTGGGGCTACATGACCCGGGACCTGTTATTCCCGGGCGCCATTGGCCTCATGCTGGCCGGCGTTCTGGCCGGCAAAATGTCGAGCCTGGCTGCCACCTGCGTGGCCAATTCGGCCCTGGTGATTCAGAACCTTTATCGGCCATTTACCCGCCAGCGCTCCGATCGCCATTACCTGAACGCGGGCCGGGCGATGATCGTCGTGAGCATCGTCGGCGGAGCGGCCACCGCGCTGTACATCGACAACCTGCTGGAGCTGTTCAAATATTTCATCTCCATTCCTGCGATCTTCGGCGCCGCCATCTGGCTTGGATTCATCTGGCGCCGCCTGACCAAGTGGGCGGTCATTCTCCAGGTGTTCCTATGCTTCGCGATCTACGCCGTGATCCCGAATGTTTTCCAAAACCTGGAGTGGGCACGGACCAATCCTCGTTTTGTCGTCGAGACCCAACCCCGCGCAGTCAATATGGCGGTCGCAGCCACGGCCGAAGATGTCGCCGCCGGCCGTGCCGCCAAGGTGGGTGAAAGAATCAGCAAGAACCAGATTGAGGAGGTGAGTGCCGTTTTTTTTGAGCAGGTCGCGCGCCGTGACCCGGCCGATCCGAAATCGCCTAAGATCGGGCTGGGGCGTTTCAATGCCGAAGTCTGGGTGCTCAGCTGGCTGGGCATCGATTTCACGCGCTTCAGCAAGGCGCAACTGAGCGCCGCGCGTTTTTTCTTCGACGCCCTGTTTCCGTTTATCGCGCTTTTTCTGTTCAGTTTTTTCACTCGGCCGCTGGCCAAAGATGATCTCGACCGGTTTTTTGCCAGTCTGCGCACGCCCGTCCAGCCCACAGCCGAAATGGAGCGGCAGGCGCTGGCCGATGCGGTTCGTGACTTCGAGAAATATGAAAAGGAGAAAATCTGGCCGCGCTCGAACTGGGAGATCTACAAACCCGGCTGGCAAGATGTGCTCGGATTCGGCGGCAGTTGGCTGCTCGTGGGTGTGATCATCTTCCTGCTCTGGCTGATGGTCAACCTTCGTTGAGTCTTGGTGGTTGCTTTCAAAACAAACCGCCAAGACACCCAGACACCATGACTCGAGGAAACGGAGGATCCGAAATGCGTTTGCGTCAAGCCCTGGAGGCTGTTGATACAATCGTCATCCCGGAGCTTGCTCTGCCGGTTGAGATTACTGTAGCTGAGGAGTTTGAAACGCAGCTGCAGCGGTCTTTCCTGGTGCGACGTGAGCCGGCGTATCCTGCGCCGGGAAGACTGGTGGTATCAGTTGCTACGGCGGAATTGCGAAAATATCTGCTGGATCGCGGCGTTTCTCTGCCTTCGGACGGGGAATGGATTTTTTTCGATCTCGATGAGCGCGGGGCCGGCGTGCTGACGGCCTCGACGCCGCATTTTCTCTACTCGGTCTTCACGCTGATTGCAGATGACCTGATAGACAAGCCCCTGGCCGAAGTGCGGCACTGGCTGCGGCGCGTGAGCTTCGCCGGTCAACGGTCCGGGTTCGATCTTTTTCTCAATCAGTATGGGAGGCTGATCGGGTCTTTCGATCGCCGTCGTTACGTGCGCGAGTACGCCCGTTTGGGTTTCACTCACATCGAGGTCAACGGCCTGGCCCCGCCTTTTCCAATCGAAGAAGGCGTTCCGGGCGAGTTCTATCGTGATTTCTATACCTATTGCCCAGCCCTCGATCAGTTCGTCGAGAGCCGCCTGAACCGCGGCACCTATCCGGCCGAATACCTGCAGGCCAACCTCAACAATCTCAAAACGAGCGCCCGCCTGGCAGTACGCTATGGTCTCGTGCCGGGCCTGGTTTGCTTCGAACCGCGGTCTGTGCCTGAGGCCCTGCTGCAGAAATACCCGCAGCTGCGCGGCCCGCGCGTCGATCACCCCTTCCGCAGCTTCAAGCCGCGGTATGCCCTTTCCCTGGCTCACCCATTGGCCCGGCGTCATTATGCCGAGTTGATCTCCAACCTGCTCGCAGAAGTTCCGGAGCTCTCTTTCATGGCCGTCTGGAGCAACGACAGCGGCTCGGGCTTCGAACACACCCAGTCGCTCTACGTCGGCCGCAACGGCGGCGCCTACTTAATCCGCGAGTGGAAGAATCAGGAGGAAATCGCCCGCTCGGCTGCCGGGAACATCATCCGCTTTTATCGCCTGCTTCTGGAAGCGGCGAGGAAAGTCAATCCGGCCTTCCGAGTGATCACCCGTCTCGAGTCCTTTTACGGCGAACACGATTATTTGTGGCCGGAGTTGCGCGCGGGTATTGACGCGGAAGCCAATTCGTTGCGCGCACGCGGCTGGGAGAACAACTATGCGCATCCGCATTACGACGACGTGACGGTCCTTGGTTCAGCCTGGCACCAGACGCTGGACGGGCGCGAGATCGAGCCGCTGACTGACTTGCGGCGGCGTGGCAGTGAAGGCTGGTATTTCCATTTTTTCAATTCTCACGGCAATCTTGAGCCGCTTACCGGCATCCCCTTTGCCCGTCTGACATGGGAGAAGCTGGCTTCCATGCGCCGAGTCGGGATCACTCACATCTGCCATTTGGGCGGACTGGATCCGCCCGGCGATGCGGCCGTCTCGCTCAATCAGGAGATGTTTCGAGCTTTCCAGTTCAACCTGGGCACAAATGTCGAACAGGTCTTGAAAGATATCGCGATCAAGCGCGTCGGCGCTGAAGATGCCGCTGATCTGACTCGAGCCTGGGAGCTTCTCGATCAGGCCGTGCGCCATTTCATGCCTCTGCCGCTGTACACCGGCTTCGGCACAGTCTGGCTGCGGCTTCTCGTCCGGCCGCTCGTGCCCGACATCGAGGCCATTCCTGCCGCCGAGCGTGCCTATTACGAGAGTTTCATGGTCGGCGCCGGACACAACCCGAACATTGTCGATCTGGCCCGCGACGTTCTCTTCGAACTCCTCTCCGTCGACTATGCCCGCCGGGCGCTGGAGCGCATCGATGCAAATTCCTTGCCGCCTTTACAGCAGGCAATCGACCTGCTCAAGCGAAAGACCGAGGAGAGCCGGCAGAAAGGCGACGGGCGGGCTGCGGCGGTTTTCCTTGACCAGTGGCACCGCAGCCGTGCCTTGAAATGCCTTTTCGAGACCCAGCGCAACGCCGCTGCGTGGATATACGCCGTACATACCTATCTGCAGAACGCAGCGGAGGAGGTCAAGGCGGCGGCGCGCTCTCTTCTTAAGGAAATGGTTCAGCGCGAAATCGCCAATACTCGCGACCTGATCGAGTTGTGGCAGACTTCGCCGATCCGTTTCATGGCCGTCTCAGCCATCGGTGAAACCCCTTTTATCCATGGCAGAAATTTTCCGGATCTGCTGCGCAGGAAGGTCGAATTGATGGAGCAATACGGCGGCCGCAAACCACGAATAGATCCGGGGTTCATGTGGCGCGTACCCAATAATCCTTACGATGCGATGCAGCCATGAATAGTCTCTTCCGAATCGATTGGAAAGTAGTCATTGGCCTTGTTGCTGGCGCCTTGGGTACGTGTGCCGGTATGCCCCAGCTTTACAAAGCC
>Ga0315280_10003004_pt1 | contig 26447 bp, 20 predicted proteins | sample YL17G06_40_MG_FD_203697 | JGI IMG/M metagenome (GOLD analysis project Ga0315280, IMG submission 203697) | Sediment microbial communities from Yellowstone Lake, YNP, Wyoming, USA - YL17G06_40 | ecosystem: Environmental > Aquatic > Freshwater > Lake > Sediment | place: USA: Wyoming | collected...
CGGTGTGGCTCCCCCCCCGCCACACCGAAGGTCCTGCCAGTAACGAGAGAGAACGAGATAAGGAGGTACAGATCTGGGGAAATTTCAATCGGCAGAAACTGGGGAATTTTCAGTTGACAATGACAACCGCTGTCGGACAGGTGGTGTTGGAGTACAGTGCCGCCCACTTGGTACGGGAGGCACGGAGCTGGCTGGGACACCCCGGAGCACTTGGTGCCCTCATCCTCCACGACGGGGCGTTCCGCCGCGCCGCGGGGCGTCTGGTGTCCTGGGCCGGCCTCGACGCCCGGGGTGCCCTCATACGGGGACGCAACGAGGCAACAACGCAATACATCGTCCGGTACCAACACGAGCCCATTCTGTCGGCAGGCCCATTCCGTTTCCCTTACTCTCACTGTCTCAGCTTCATACCAGGCCTGCCCCTCCGAGCGGATCCAGATTGGCTCACGGCCAGCTACAGTGGCCGGTTCGACCTCGATTCAACGATCGGTATTCAAGGATACAAGAACGCCGCAGTACGCTTTCGGGAGAACAGGAAGCATCAGGTCCCGTTCCCGGGCTCGGCCGTGCGGATCAGCGACTGGAATGGGGATACCCAATTCCGGCTCAGCGAGGCCGACTACGTTGATCAGTTCGTTACCAGCCAAAAAGAAATTGTAGACGAACCGCTCGACAAGGTTCTCGCGGGAGCCGGTCTGGTGGTACCTCCGCGCCTCAGTGGTGTGTCGCTACGCCAGTTCGAAATGCAGGACGCGAGACTCAGACCATTCTCGGCTTCCGTCCTCGCGAACACTATCGGCATCGCAACAACGGTCGTAACCTCGGACGGCTATCTTATATTGCCGCGCCGCAACAGGAGCGTACACTACGAGCCCGGGGTCGAGGGATGTTCGGTGTCGGGAGTGGTGGAGTGGTCTCAGGGACTCACGACATCGTTCATGCGCTAACTTGAGCAGCAGCTTACGGGCAAGGAAGGTCCCCAAGAGCTAGCTCTAAAGAAGGCCCACACGACAGTCATCCCGCTTGCATTCGCCCGTGAGCTCCAGCGTGCAGGCAAACCGCAGTTCTTCTTCCACGTGTGGGCCGACACGTCTTTAGACCAGTTTGCGCACCTCTGGAAGAACTCCAAATACGCCAAGGAGGAGTACGACTCCATTCGCTGGATTCGTCTGTTTGAGCCTCGGAGTCTGGGCTCTGCTGACATCGCAATGGCGAACGCGACAAGCACAATCCTGGCGCTGCTCGATCCGAAGGCAACAATTCGCGTCGGGCGGCAGGGTGGCATCGCGCTTAGTGAGGAAGCGCGGACAAACTTCTGTTACCTCGCCGCATACCTTGGAACGGCGCTAGGCAAGGCGCTCCCGCGCAAATGGCGGTCCAAGCCGCGCGGCTGATGGCACACTCTGCCAGGTGCACGCGGCCAACCGGGCTTTGCAGGCGAGGCCCTGCGGCGTGCGCAGGCCTGGGTTTCTGTACCGGCGGTTCGGTCCTATCCTAAGCATGATGCCGCGACGAAAGCGATGTGTGCTGCCCGGGGTCGCTTGCCACATCACACGTGGAGCGCAATGCGGTACGGGCCGGAATGGTGCGGCGGGCGGCCGATTACCGCTGGTCCAGCGCGGCGTCGCACCTCACGGGTCAGGATGAAAGCGGAATGCAAGAAAGAGGCTGTAGACCGTAGGCTGTAGACTGTAGGAGGCCGGGGAAACAATGAAAACGCAGCGCGACTAGCTGCAGCCTGAAGCCTGCAGCCTCCGGCCTGCAGCCTCTGCTCTCGGCCCGCCCGGCTCAACAGCAGACCGATCAGTTCCCGCTTTTTTGAAACATGCTCCACCAAGCAAGAATCGCGCAGTTCAAGGTGTTCCCATTCCCCACCCTTGCTGTACACTGAACGGCCAGCGGGACGCCTACACGCGAATTTCGGACTGAAGTCGTCCCCAGGCGCCGGTAAGCGCGTCCAGGTCGAAGAGACCTTGATTGCAGCACAGAAAGCGGAAGCGGAAGCAACCTCGACTCAGAAAGGATGGTTCCAGATGCCACTGTCCAAACGATTGTCCGCCGAATTCCTCGGCACATTTTGGCTTGTCTTCGGAGGGTGCGGCAGTGCCGTGCTGGCGGCCAAATTCCCAGCGGTCGGTATTGGTTTGCTAGGAGTGGCGCTAGCCTTCGGGCTCACGGTCCTGACCATGGCGTATGCAATCGGGCACATCTCGGGGTGCCACCTGAACCCCGCCGTCACGCTGGGGCTGTGCGTTGGGAAGCGATTCCCGTTCAAGGAAGTGCTACCGTACATCGTGGCTCAATTGATAGGCGCGATAGCCGCGGCGGGCGTTCTCTTCGTGATTGCCAGCGGGAAAGCCGGCTTTGACGTGTCCGCTGGTTTCGCTGCCAACGGGTACGCCGCCCACTCGCCGGGCGGTTATTCAATGACAGCGGCGCTCCTGACAGAAGTTGTGCTGACCTTCTTTTTCCTTCTCGTAATCTTGGGGGCCACGGACCGTCGAGCGCCTTCTGGCTTTGCGCCAATACCGATCGGCTTCTGCCTGACGCTAATCCACCTGGTCGGCATTCCTGTAACGAATCTGTCGGTGAACCCGGCACGGAGTACGGGACCGGCGATCTTCGTGGGCGGCTGGGCATTGGGGCAGCTATGGCTGTTCTGGCTCGCACCGCTCGCGGGAGCGCTGCTGGCCGCATTAGTGTATCCCGCGTTCGCCGGAGAACCTGGGCCGGAGGCGCTTCGGTCGTCCGTAGCCGCGGGAAACAGCTAGCGTGGCAAAGTCAGCAGCCAGGTGGTAGGACTTGCCTTGGGGATTTTCCTCTCGGTGCGGGCGGCGAGCAAGCTGCAACGCGCCCCGGAGGCCCCCTGCCTGGACAACGAACGAAAGGGAGGAGAGTTCAAGTTGACTCGAACGAATTGGAGCATGAAGGTTCTTTTTTTGGTTGTCTTGGTGGCAGCTCAGGGGAGCCGAGCAGATCAGGTAGTGCTGAAGAATGGTGATCGGGTAACCGGCGCGATCGTGAAAAAGGACGGCAAGACACTCACGATAAGGTGGACTGGCCGTCTACTTCTTCCCAAAGACTTCCTTCAGCAAACTCGTGACCTGTGCCGCTGGGTTTTTACGAATCCTTTTTTCCTCCTCGCCTAACATGTAGAACAGTCCGTTGAGCGCTTGGCTGACAACATAGTCGTCGAGGTCGATCCACTCCGCCTTCAAAAACGGGATGGATTGAGCTCGTCCCATGAGCTGCTTATACCGCTGCGTTGCGCCGGCCTCCGAGGTGGCCTTGGCGACAACCGGACGGAAGGTGCTGGCCAGCGTCTTCGCGGTGTGAGTTTTGAAGTACTCGGTGGCGGCGGTGTCGCCGCCGGTGAGGATGCGCCGGGCGTCGTCGAAGGTCATGTGCTTGATGGCGTCCACGAAGATGGCGCGCGCCTGCGGCGCGCCTTTTTCGGCAGCCCGGTTCATGCTGAGGATGAACTCGTCCACCTGCTGTCCCTGGCCGGCCGCACGAAGTCCTCTTTCGACGAGCCTCAGCTTGGGCGGAAACAGAATCTTTATGGCTTCGTTTTTGAAATAGCCGTCCACCTTGCCGGTGAGATTCACGGCGTTGCCGGTTCCCACCTGAAGGGCTTCGCGCAGCCCTGCAACGACCTTGTCGTCGCTGAGCGCACTCTTCTTGCCGATGCCCAGCCCCTGTGCCAGGTCCTTCAATTGCGCTTCGGCCGCCAGCGCCAGGATCAAGGTGAGAGCAAGCGATAGCAATAACGCCTTTTTCATCCAGAATCTCTCCTTCGAATCTATGCTGCCCGGAGGATACACCAGGATGTCTGTCACGAGCCGCTCGGAAGACTTGCTCGGAGGCCGAGTCAGTGTTGGCGGAAACGAACGGAGCGCAACATCTGGTCGAACGCGGACGCCGCGTACCGCGACTCGCTCTCGGGTGCTATCAGAACCAGATAGAACAAAGCGTTGCCGCGGTCCACGGTCACCAACTGGCTCATTTCGCGCTCGCCGGCAAACGCCGACTGCGCGATCAACGGCGTCACCAGCGCCGGGCTGCCATCTACTCGCCCGCGGCGGGCCGAACCCGAGGCACGCAGGCCGGGGTTGTCGGCCTGAAACTGCCGTATCAACTGGGCAGTATCGCGATCCAGAACAACGCGGCCATCGGCCGGCGAGTACGTGCCCGCCAACGCGCCGTAGGCGATCGAAACGCCTGTGCCCGTCTGGACCAGTCCCTGCTCGGCCGCGAAGGTCACGCTGCCCGATCGCTGATCACCAAACGTTTTCCAGTTGCCCGGACAGGCCATGTCGAAGCCTGGCCCCTGGCACTGGCTGAATCCTCCCGCAGGCCGAGCGTCCGCGGGCCTCGACGGGCCTGTCCCCTGGGCGTTGCTGGGCGCGCGGCGGGCCGGCATGTTCTTGTGCAGGCTATCGACGATGGTTTTCATCCGCGCCAGGTCGCCCTCGCCTGCGTCGTACTCGCGCGCTGGAAGGTAGCGGATCTCCTGCTCCACCGCCTTCACGCGGTTTCCGGGTTTTGGGTGCGACGACAGGAACTGGAACGCCGGGCCGCCCTTTCCGGCCGCCGCTTCCAGCTTCTCGAAGAAGCGGGCCATATCGAGGGGGTTGTAACCGGCCGAGCTCATGATGCGGGCGCCGAGCAAATCCGCGTCCTGCTCGGCTCCCCGCGAGAATTTCAGCAGGACCGACTGCGCGCCCAGGCCGATGCCCAGTTGCGCCAACTGGCCGAGCATTGTATTGCTGCCCGCCATACCCCCCGCCAGCAGCGCGGGCAACTGGATCAGGTTCGCCTTCGATGCCTGGTTGGTCCCATGGCGCAAAGCGACGTGCGAGATCTCGTGCGCGATCACACCGGCGATCTGCGCCTCGTTGTCGGCTTGCACGATCAGGCCTGTGTTCATGTATGTGAACCCGCCCGGCAGCGCGAAGGCGTTAATATCCTTGTCGAGAACCACTTTGAAGGTATAGGGGAACTTCCCGGCCGCGGGCTGCGACGCAAGACGGCGCCCGATCCGCTGGAAGTACTCGGTCAATTCGCGGTCGCTGGAAACCTGTACCTGCTTTTCGATCTCTGAAGCCGCCTCGCGGCCGAGCTGAATGTCCTGTTCGACGCTGAACAGGTTGAACCCAGGCTTCAACTGGCGTTGCTGGGCATCCACTTGCCAGCCAGCCACGACCACAACAAACAGGCAAATCAGCACACTGCGAAAACGAACGGTCATCGGTCCCTCTCGTGCAATTATAGCAAGCAGGGCCCCTGTCCCTCTCGCAAATCCCGTTCCAGCGCGTGTTTATCGCGGGAACGCTCCTCCCGGCAGAAACTTCAGCGCCGCCAGGCGGCCCAGCTTGGTGTCCTCGGCCTTGTAGACCACACCCATCCTCCGCAGCCGAGCTTTTCGAGGATCCGGTAGTGCCAGATGGTGGTGCCCACCAACCGCGCCCCTCCGGTGGCTGAAATCGTAGGCGTCCTGTGCCAGGACTGTCAATCACGCCCTTTGGACAGTTGGCTCAGGTTCGAGCGGAAGGCTGCGGAACGAACCGCACTGCGATCAGAAGACGCGGCAAACGGCCGCCGGGTTGTGCGGGGCCGGGGGGGCGACCGTGGATGACGGGGTGCCGAAACAACAGTCAAAACGCTCGTGTGCGTTCGGCTGATCCAGCGGCTTCCCGCGAGGTACGGCCTCTCCGCCGTCCGGAAAAGCGCGCGCGATCGCCTTGCGCCGCAAGCTCCTGCACTCGTCCGGTCTCCGCTCAATAGCGGTATAGCTGCCTTGCGGGCGGGGCGGCCGCCTCGCGATGCCGAGCGGCCGGATTATTTCGCTTCCGGGTCGAAGTTCTCAGCCAGCCAGGTGTCGGATTCGGTTTCGACGACCTGGTAGACAATGCGTTTACCGTCCGCCGTCATAGCTCAGGCACCGACCTTGGGAGGCAATTCGGCGTGGAGGCGAGGTGAGCCGCCGGGTACGGGGGGAAAGAGGGGAAGGGAACGGGAGGGCAAAGGGGGGAAGGGGGCAGCCTGAACTGCGCAGTTTTTTTTAGGGAGTTCCGCATACGGTTCGGCCCTATGCTAAGCATGATGCCGCGACGAAAGCGTTGTGTGCTGCCCGGGCTTGCTTGCCACATCATACGTGGAGCGCAATGCGGTAGGGGCCGGAATGGTGCGGCGGGCTGCGCGTCTGCGTGCCTGCGCGCAGTGAAGAACGACCGGGTGCAGGTTCAACGGTTGCTTCATTAGGGAGCTTGATCGCGTGATCGGAAGACAGAGTCCGTGAGTGGTTCTGCTTAGTTCCCGTATATCGGACTCGTAGAGGTGCGCAGAGATGGAGGAACATCATGAAGAAAGCGAAACGGATTCTTGTGGGGCTCAAGATCCCGGAGCACGCTGTCGAACTGACCGACTTGGCTTGCCGGATGGGCGCGCGGGGCGCCTCGCTGCTGCTGATTCATGTGGTCGAATTGCCGCCGGCCACCCCTCTCGACGCCGAGTTACCGGAAGTGGAAGCGGCCGCTGAGGAAATGTTCCATGCCGGCGAGCGGGTCGCCCGCCGGGGCGGGATGAAGGTTTCGAAACTACTGCTCCATGCACGTTCGGCCGGTGAGGCGTTACTCGACGAACTGAAGGAAAAGAAGATCGAGCTGGCCGTGCTTGGCTACCACCATGCCCAAACTATCGGCGAAATTCTCCTGGGAACGACGGCGCAGCACCTGGCCAGACATGCCCCGTGCCACGTCTTGCTCAGCATCCCTCCGCGAAGCTAGCTGGAGGGAGGGAACAAGGGCAAATTGCGCAGTTTTTTTTAGGGAGTTCCGCATACGGTTCGGCCCTATGCTCAGCATGATGCCGCGACGAAAGCGATGTGTGCTGCCCGGGGTTGCTTGCCACCTCACACGTGGAGCGCAATGCGGTAGGGGCCGGAATGGGGCGGCGGGGGGCCGATTACCGCAGGGCCAGCGCGGCGGCGCACCTCACGGGTCAGGATGAAAGTGGAATGCAAGAAAGAGGCTGTAGACTGTAGGCTGTAGACTGTAGGAGGCCGGGGGAAACAATGAAGACGCAGCGCGACTAGCTGCAGCCTGAAGCCTGCAGCCTCGGCTCTCGGCCCGCCCGGCTGAACAGCAGACCGATCAGTTCACGCTTTTCTAAGACATGCTCCACCAAGCAAAAATCGCGCAGTTGAGGGTGTCCCCATTTCTGCTTATGAAGAGTCTCACGTCCTCTGCGCTCTGGGTAGCGACGCTCGGCATCGGGGTAGCGCTGTGGATGCGGTCGGCGCCGGCACCGCCGGTCACCGCCGCGCTGGCCGAGGCGCCGCGTTCATCGGGTTTTAAAATCACTTTTGGCCTTAGAAGCAAAAGCCACGGCCGCGTTTGGTCGGGGGGCGTGCGCAATCCCGCGCAGATACGCTCGATCCAGGGCTGGCATCTCGCGGTTGAGGATTCGATCGTGCCACCCGGCCGGTGGAACATCACGCTGTCCATGGTGGGCGGCGACGTGGCGGCAAAGGCCGTCATACTCGATTTGGTCACGCCGGAGGGACAACCGGTCTCTGTCTACACGCGCTACGGCGATTTTACTTTCGTGCCGGCCGAGATCCCCTACGGCAGCCCGCAGGCCGTGGAGATCTTCCGCGGGGACGTGACGGTGGAGCGCGTGCCCATCCCGCAGGTCGCGACGGGACAAGAGTTCGAGGACGCCGACCCGGCGATTGTCCGCACGCACAGCGGCGAGTATTGGCTCGCGTGGGCCGCCTATGCCACGCGGAAGCGCGATGGATACAGATACGCGGGCGCCGACCAGATCATGGTTGCGCGCGGGCGCGACGGTTCGCGCTGGTACGGAGCCACAAGCCTCACCCCGCCGGGCGATCATTTCCGGGTGGCGCTCGCCGAAGACGCCCGCGGGCGCATCTGGTGCGTCTATGCCGCGCAGAAACAACTCGAAAGCGGCAACTTCGATCTTTACGCGCGGTACTTCAACGGCCAGGACTGGTCCAAGGAAGAGCGCCTCACGAGCAATCCATTGCCGGATGTGTTTCATCGCATGGCCGCGGACCGCAATGGCGATCTGTACCTGGTCTGGATGAGCTACCGTGCCCCGAGGGATGGCGCAGCCGCGCAAAGCGACATTCTGATGCGGGTCTTATCCGGAGACCGCTGGGGCGAGGAGATCAGTGTCAGCCAGTCTCCTGAAAACGATTGGGAGCCGGCAGTTGCGGTGGACGGTTCGGGACGCGCCTGGGTGGCGTGGGACTCGTACCGCTCCGAGGGCGGCGGCCCGGCGACCTACGACTTGCTGCTGCGCAGTTACGTCAAGAGCGGCCTGGGGCCGGTGCGCGCGGTTTCGGCCACGCCGTTCGCTGAAATGCGCGCCAGCCTGGCCGTCGATCATCGGGACCGCGTTTGGGTGGCCTGGGAGGAAGCCGGGCTCAACTGGGGCAAGGACTACGGCTATCAGAATCCGAAGCACCGGATCTGGCTGCGGCCGGGCGGGTCAGCCGTCTACGGTCCCCCGAACTCCGCCACTGCACTATATCGCCGGCCGAGGCTGGCGGTACTCGATGGCGACCAGTTGGAGCAGCCCAAAGCCCGCCTCGAGGATGTGTATCCGGAGTCCATGCAAAAGAACCTCTACATGAGCCCCCGGCTCGGGGTCGGTGGCAATGGCCGGGTCTGGCTGTTCGTGCGGCACCAGTTGATCGCGCAGGGCCGGAACGGCGGCCAGATGTTCGACTATTTCGCAACCACCATCACCGGCAGCGGCAGCGAACAACGCTGGCTGCCTCCCATTACCTTGCCCGGCAGCACGGGGGGACAGGACACGGTCCTCACGACCGCGCCGGCGGAAGGAGGGATCGCGGTCGCCGTGGTCGGCGACGGCCGGCATTTCCCCGTGCCGCTGCCCATCAACCATGACGTGGCCACCCTGCTGCTGAACACGGGCGGCATGACACAGGCCGATCCCGAGTGGGAGGCCTTTCGGGCCAGCGCTCCCGGGGAGTATTCCGTCACCCACCCGGACGAGGCGCGGCAAGTCGCCGGCGTGCGCAATCACCGCGTCACGATCGGCGGGCGCAGGTACAAGATTGTGCGCGGCGACGTCCACCGCCACACCGAGATCTGCATGGACGGCGGGCTCGACGGGAGCCTCTGGGATCTTTACCGTTACGCCATTGACGCGGCGGCAATGGATTACGTGGCCGTCACCGACCACAACTACGGAGCGTGGCTCGACACCGACGAGCCCGAGTCGAAAAACACCGACAACGAATTCCAGTGGTGGCGCACGCAGAAATCGGCGGACATGTTCTACGTGCCGGGACGCTTCGTGCCGCTCTATGGCTACGAGCGCTCGATCAACTTTCCCCTGGGGCACCGCAACATTCTTCACGTGCGCCGCGGCGTGTTCAGCTATCGCGTGCCCAAGCTGCACATCTCCGAGCGGCCGGAGTTAATCGAAAAAGACGCTCAGGGCTTGTGGGCATATCTCCGCAGCACCGACGGCATCGCTCTTCCGCACACCAGCGGGACCAATATGGGCACCGACTGGCGGCTGCGCGACGACGAACTGGAGCCCGTCGCCGAGATCTATCAGGGCGACCGCAACACCTACGAAGAGGAGGGGCAGCCCCGGGCCGCGATCAAAGAGGCGTTGGGCGACGGCTTCGCCGGACGTGCGCCATTTCAGAAGGGCCTGATCTGGAACGCGCTTGGAGTGGGATACAAGATGGGCTTCATCGCTTCCAGCGACCACTGGTCCACGCACATCTCGTACGCCAACCTGGTGGTGCCCGACGGCGTGACCAGCCGCGCCGACATTCTGGACGCCTTCCGCCGCCGCCGCACATACGGCTCGACCGATAACATCGTTCTCGATTTCTCCGCGGGCGATGTCGTGCAGGGCGGCGAGTTGCAGGACTCCCAGAGCCCCACGTTCCAGGTCCGGGTGCACGGGACGGAGCCGATTCTGCGCGTCGAAATCATCAAGAACAACCGTATCGTGTTTACCCGAACGCCGGATGCCGCGTCCGGCGATGGCCGGCAAGTTGAATTCAGCTTCCGCGACAACGAGAGGTTCGCGGATACCAGTATGGCCCCGACCAGCCAGATTCGGAACTGGGAAGCTCCCGAAACGGGCATGCGGCCGCGGCCCGCGGGCAAGACGGCCTACTACTACGTTCGCGTGATGCAACGATACAGCCGAGATCTGCCCGACCGCGAGGGTGAGATCGCATGGTCCTCTCCGATATTTGTCACCCAGTGAGAGCTGAGGTCGGGCTGTCGGAAGGGATGTCCGTCGCCCATGCCGCGGTCTTCGCGAACGCCGCGGCGCCGCCTTGCTGCGCCGCGCCGGCATCATGTGATGCGGCTGGGATGCCCGCCCACCTATTGAGCGGCTGGCCGAGGTCACTTCCGCTGGGCGCGCAGGTCCTTCCAGCCGACCAGCGAAAAAATATAGCGCATTGCGCGCGCGGATGTCCGGCCCGCTTGCCAGATGGCGTAGACTAACGGCATGCTGTCCCTCGTTCTTGCCACGTGCCTGATCGCTTTCGAGAACCCGGCTGCCCCGCCGCCGCCCGGAGCGGTGATCCTGCTCGGCGCGCCCGGCGCGGGGAAGGGAACACAGGCCGAGCAGTTGGTGAAGCGCTACGGCATTCCGTCGATTTCCTCCGGCGAGATCTTGAGGGACCAGGTCAAGCGCGGCACCGACCTGGGCCGCCTGGCCGACCCCATCATGCGCGCCGGCCAACTGGTGCCCGATAAGGTGCTCAATCCCATGATCGAGGAGCGATTGTCGAGGCCGGATTGCGCCAGGGGATTGGTGCTGGACGGCTACCCGCGCACCGTGGCCCAGGCCCAAGCGCTCGACGCCATGCTTCAGAAGAAGGGCCTGCCGGCAAGGGTGTTCCTGCTGGAGGTGCCGCGCGAGGCGCTGTTCAAACGGCTGACCGGGCGGCGCACCTGCCCCGTGTGCAAGCGCAACTACAACATCTACTTCGTCCCCCCGAAGAAGGAAGGCGTGTGTGATAACGATGGCGCGGCGCTGGTCCAGCGGCCCGACGATCGCGAAGAGGTGATCCGCGAGCGCCTGGCAACCTTCGAAAAGCAGACGCAGCCGGTGATCGAGTATTACTCCAGGCAGCGCCGCCTGATCGCTTTGAACGGCGACCAGGCGCCGGAGAAGGTTTTCGAGGATATGGTGGCCAAGCTGCCGCCGACGCGCTAGCGCCAAACATTCACCGCTGCGCGGCGCCCTTTCTCAACAGCCTGCCAGGCGAAGGGGGAAAGGGGGGGAGGGGACAGCTTCAACCGCTCAGTTTTTCTACGGAGCTCCGCATACGGTTCGGCCAGTCGGTCTTTAATTCTCGCCTGAGAGCCGCGTGGCGGCGACGGAAGACGGGTCGCCCACGGCCTACAGCCTACAGCCTACAGCCTACGGCCTTCTTGTTGTTCCCGCTCACGGCGGGAATCCATCAGCGAGCTCAACTGAATCGCCCGCTCGGGGAGACGCAACCGGGACCGGGCGTCCCGGGGCAAGAACCGTTGGTGGTGCTGACCGCAAAGGTGGAAAGCAGTTGTTCAGTCTCGGTCTTCCCGCACCGCGGGCAGGCGATGGGCGAGTCGATGTGGCGTCCCAGAATCAGCTTCTCAAATCTCTCGCTACAAGTGCGGCAAAGATATTCGTAGATGGGCATCGTGTTTATGTTACACCCCCGGGCCAGCACGCTGCTATCGTGCGGCGCCCGGCCAATGCGGGGGGACGCTCGGTAACGGTACCGCCGTACCAATCAGAATGTGACCTCCGCACCATTGTGCCGTTGCGGATGCGCCTGTATGCTGGCATCAGTTTCAACGAAGGCGACGCAGCCAATCGGGATGCCGGTCCGGGGGGAATCGGCATGCGGTTGGCTGTTGTCGTCTATACAGATACATTTTGCCGGCCCGCGTTGCATCGAGGCCGCCCGCCATTTCCAAATTCTTCGCAATGACTCCCTGAATACGTGTATATCTAGTGGGGCGGCGTCTGTGAGCGGGGGGCCTCCGCTTTCAGGCGCAGGACTGAGAACGGTAAAGCGAAAACCAGCGAATGTATGCCAACCGGCTCCTGGTGATCGGAGGAGTGGCGGCGGGGCTAAGCGCGGCCAGCCGGGCGCGGAGAATCGATCCGCGGCTGGAGATCACCGTGCTCGAGCAGGGCCCCGACGTTTCGTACGGCGCGTGCGGGCTGCCGTACCTGGTGGGCGGGCAGGTGCGCTCGGCCGAGCAGTTGTTCGTTTACTCGCCTGACTTTTTTCGGCAGCACCGCAACATCGAGGTGCTGACCGGGACGCGGGCGGTGGAAATCGAGCCGGGGCGGCGCCGCGTTCGGGCCCTTCATGCGGAGACCGGAAAGGAACAGTCCTTCCCCTACGATCGCCTGGTGATCGCCACGGGGGCCCGGCCGCAATGGCCGCAGATTCCCGGAATCGACCTGCCCGGCGTTTTCCAGGCCAACAACCTGGAGGGCGCGCGGTCCTTGATGGCGTTTATCGACGGCCGCTCCGCGGGGGCTGGCTCCAACCGGGCCGCCCGCGCTGCTATCCTTGGCGGCGGCTACATCGGCCTGGAATATGCCGAAGCGTTGCGCCGCCGCGGCCTGGAGGTCACTGTCTTCCACGACCGCGAAGAAGTGCTGGAAGGGTTCGATGCCGAGATCACGGAGCTGGTTGAAGGGGAACTGGCGCGGCACGCAGTAACGCTGCTGAAGCAGAACCCGGCCCAGGCCATCTCTGGCGACGGTGCGGTCCGGCAGATCGTTTCCGCCGGCGGCCGCTGTGATACCGACCTGGTGCTGGTGGCGACCGGGGTGGTTCCCTGCGCGGATCTGGCGGCATCGGCTGGCTTGGCCCTGGGGCCGGCCGGCTCGATTGCCGTCGATGACCGCTTGCAGACCAGCCTACCGGGCGTTTTCGCGGCCGGCGACTGCGCCCACAGCTTTCACCTGGTCACCGGCCGCCCCGTTTACCTGCCGCTGGGGACAACGGCCAACAAGCAGGGGCGGGTGGCCGGAGAAAACGCGGCCGGCGGCCACGCCCGGTTCCCCGGCATCGTGGGCACCGCCGCGGTGCGGATTTTCGATCTGGAGTGCGCCCGCACCGGACTGTCGGAAAGCGAGGCGCACGCGGCCGGCTTCCGTTTCGTCACCGCCATCGTCGAGCACCCCAACCGGCCGCCCTATTTCGGCGGCGCCAACATCCGCGTGAAGCTGCTGGCGGAACGGAACACCGGGCGGCTGCTGGGCGGCCAGATGGCCGGCGCTGACGGCGTTGCCAAGCGCATCGACATTGTGGCCACCGCGCTGCACGCCCGAATGAGTGCCGCGCAGCTTGCCGCCCTGGACCTCAGCTATGCGCCGCCGTTCGCCCCGGTCTGGGACCCGGTGCTGATCGCCGCACAGGCGCTGGAGCGGCGATTGCAGCCGGCCGGGATGCCGAGTCAGTAAACAGGCAGCAAGCGATTCCGCTTGAACTCGGCCGCAGCCGGTTGTATGTATCGCCTAAGGGCGTCTCTCTAGGCCCTGGTGTGAAAAGAGGCTTGTCATGGCCGCTCTACAAGCAGGCGCGCAGGCAGCGGAGTTCAGCCTGCCTGGCATGGACAACAAGCAGTATTCGCTGGCCGAAGCCCTCAAGCAGGGGCCGGTGCTGCTGGGGTTCTTTAAATCCAGTTGCCCGGTCTGCCAGTTTACTTTTCCCTTCGTCGACCGTTTCTACCGGCACTTCCGCGACACCAAGGCGCATATCTGGGCCATCTCCCAGGATGACCGCGGAGAAACACGCGAGTTCATCAGCGAGTACCGGCTGGGCATGCCCGTGTTGCTGGACGATGCCCGAAGCTATCCCACCTCCAATGCCTACGGCATCCAGTTCGTGCCCACCGTCTTCCTGATTGGCCAGGCGGGGGACATCCTCCACACCGCCGTTGGTTTCCAGAAACAGGGCCTGATCCAGATGGGGCGCAAACTGGAGGTCCTCACCGGCAAGAAGGGGTTCGTGCCCTTCCACGAAGACGATGATGTGCCCGACTCCCGCGCGGGTTGAGGCGCCAAAAACTAGCCCCCGGTCGGGGGCGCTTAGCGGATCATTTCGGAGCAACGAAGGCCAGCGCGCCGGGCAGGACTGCCACGTCGGCGGGCGTCAGGCCCTGGAATTCGCCGTCGGCGAACACCTCCAAGGGCCGGTCGGCCTCCAGGCGAAAGCCGGCGGTGCGCAGGCAGGTGATCTCGCGATGCCGCAGGTGCGTGCCGAAAAATACCTCCGGGAAGCACCGCAGCAGCTTCAGGCGCGACATGTCGCCAACTATGCACAGATCCAGCATGCCGTCGGCCATCTCGGCCCGCGGGGCCAGCCGCATGCCTCCCCCGTAGCTGGGCGCATTCGCCGCCGCCACCAGGATCACGGGGCCGGAGAATTCCCCGATGTCGCCTCGGATCGTTACCTGCGGCACGCGGTACTCGACCAGGCTGCGGAGCAGGGCGTAAATGTAGATCAGGGCGCCGCGCAGGCGCTGGTGCCGGTTGGCAATGCGGTTGGCGTGCGAATCCAGGCCAAAGCTGGCGATACAGCCAAAGAACTGGTCCAAGGTCCCAGGTCCAAGGTCCAAGGCCGGCGAAGCAGGCCCTGGGAGGGCGGGCGTCTCGCCTGCGGGCCCCGCAACGGCCGTCTGAGAGCCGGCAGGCGAGACGCCTGTGCTCCCAGGGGCCGCATTGTGTTCTTGACCCGGGACCTGGGACCTTGGACTTTGGACCCTGATGCGGCCCAGATCGGCGCGGCGCACGGTACCGGTCACGGCCGCGCGGGTGGCCGCCTCGACCTCGAGCGGGAGGCCGAGATTGCGGGCCATGTCGTTGCCGCTGCCCAGCGGAATGATCCCCAGCGCCGCGCCGGTGCCGGCCAGCCCGTTAATGACCCAGTGGGCGGTGCCGTCGCCGCCGGCGGCAATCACGCGGGCATAGCCCTGCTGGGCGGCGCGGCGGGCTTGCTGGCGGGTCTCCTGGGCCGACCCGGTACGCACCAGTTCCACGCCCAGCTCCGCGCAAACCCGCTCCACGCGCCTCATTCGCCGCTGGTTATGGCCGCGCCCGGCCGCCCCATTCGCCAGTACGATGGCCCTGTCCATGAATGCGAATCCCCACTCACGAATGAATCTGCGGTGGATAAAACGCCAAAAACGCTCAGGTCCGCCTCTCCCACCCGACCGTGGTCTCGTGCTGGTGGCGGGTTTGCCAGAAGCAGATGCCCGACGAAGACAGTCGAATGATCTTGCCCGCGCGCTTTGCCTTGGTGTCGAACAACGGGTGGCGAAGGAAACGGCGCATGAACGCGGCAACCTCGTACTGCGCCACAGCCGCGACTGCGATCGCGTAATGATCGTCTCGCAATGTAGGACTATAGAGACCCAGATCGCGGGAGAAAAACGTCGGCTGGCGTAATCTGCGAAGCAAAACTATGATCTGTTCGTCGCTCAGCCCCTTGCGGGCTATGTCACGCCCAATTTGACGTGCAGAAAGGTTCCAGCCTTCCAGCAATGCACGCTGCCCGTCGAGGATGTTTTCATCAAGGATGATCACGTGCCTACAGACTGAAGTACGTATTCTGGCGCAACATACTGCCCGGCGTGATCGTGGAATGCCTGGCTAGCCAGTCGCACCGCCTCAGCGATGGCATCCTTGGAAATCTGCTGCCGCCACTCCTCGACGATGCTCTCCCAGGCCATGCCGGCGCTGACCTGCTCGAGGACATCCGCGACGAGGATGCGAGTACCACGGAACGTGGGCTGGCCGTGGCATATGGCAGGGTCGACGACGATGTGCCGCCCGATCAATCGAGGTTTCGCGCTGCTCTTCATACGACTACCGCATTATATCCGAAAGTCTCACTGCCGGCCGCTTTAGTGCCGCTGCGCGTGCTACTCGCCCCGCCGTGCTGTTCGCCACGGCGACTGCTCTTTCGACGGCGCAGGGGCGCTCGCGGATCACACGGATCCCCGGGGAGGTCCACCGAGATGAACGCCTCAGCTCGGCGCTTGCAGTCGCACCCTTCAGAAGGGAGATCCGTCAATCATCGTGGGTTTTCCGCCAAAAAGTCGTTCACAAACTCATCGACGATCCCTGAAACGTTCTCCCGGACGCTGTCCCGGAACGCGCCGGAATTCGTGAGGCCCACGGAGATATAGCTACGCCAGGTGCCCGCCCTAGCTTGGCTCTTATTCCGATGCAGCAGCACGTCCTGCTCAAGCCCGCCCCAGGCGGAAATAGCGTAAACATCAATGCCCTCCGGGTTCTTGTACAAGACGACAATGATGCGCAGCACAGGACGCCCGGGTATGCCCTCAACGTTCTCTTGAACCCTGACTCGGTTCTGACGAAGCCTCAACTCAACGTTCGTTTGCAGCATGGAGCCGAGTGAAGCGGCCTCCGCCGGTTCCGGACCCGAAACGACAACCTCAACCCGCAGGGCTTGCAGGCCATTAAGACTTCTACGGCCAGCCCGATCAGCGTTCACCGTCAGAACGAACAGCAGCACGCCCAACAGCGCCCCAAGGACGGTTCGTGCCATTGCCTTGACCTCCCGGACTGGCCTGACAGCCTCGTCGGCCGTCAGGCAGCGTTTTCAGGGCCGCTCGAGGATCACCCGCCGGGACCGTTTCCCCACCTGGACGAGCAGCTCCAGGGGAAGCTCCGCGTGCCGAACCGCGAAGAATGGCTCGCTGCAGCGCTGTCCCATAATGTAAACGCTTCCAGCTTTACGTTTGCGAGCTGCGTCAGTAACCGAATCCGCCAAACCTACCCTGGCAAGAAGCCTGTCCAGCTTTATGAGCGACGTGCGCGCTCCTAAGTCAGCATAGCCAGCCAGTTCGTCTAGTTGTGCAGCGGGCACGCTGTCAACTCCGGGCGGCGTCTCCTTCTGCCGCGCCACCTCTGCGTAGGGGAGGACAGCGGTTTCCACGTCGGTCGGCAGTTCGTGGCGGCGGAAGACGCGGGTGAATTCGTCGCTGGCGGCCTGCGCGGCGGCCGGCGAGTGGAAATCGGTGACGATCCGCCGCCCCAACTCCATTTTCACGTCCATCGGGTGGCGCTCGCCGCGCTCCACGGCCGCCCGCAGCGCCTGGATTTCCGACAGGCTCATGTCGGTCAGCAGCTCGTAATACCGCCACATCAGATCGTCGGAGATGGACATCAGCTTGCCGAACATCGATGACGGAGCCTCGGTGATGCCGATGGTATTGTCGAGCGTCTTGGACATCTTCTGCACGCCGTCCAGCCCCTCGAGGATGGGCATGGTGAGCGCGATCTGCGGTTCCTGGCCGTACTCGCGCTGGATATCGCGGCCCACCAGGAGGTTGAACTTCTGGTCGGTGCCGCCCAGCTCGACGTCGGCCTGGAGCGCCACCGAATCGTAGGCCTGCGCCATCGAGTACAGCAACTCGTGGACGGCGATGGGCTGGCCGGATTTGTAGCGAGCGGCGAAATCGTCGCGCTCCAGCATCCGCGCCACCGTGTAACGCGAGCAGAGCCGGACCCAGTCTTCGCTCCGCAGCGCGCCCAGCCACTTCCTGTTGTAATCGACCACGGTGCGGCTTTCGTCTAGGATCTTGAAGACCTGCGCCAGGTAAGTGCGGGCGTTGGCCTTCACCTCCTCGGGCGTCATGAGCGGCCGTGTGACGTTGCGCCCGCTGGGGTCGCCGATCAGGGCCGTGAAGTCGCCCACCAGGAAAATCGCGGTGTGCCCCAGGTCCTGGAAGTGCTTCAGCTTGCGGATGAGCACCGTGTGGCCCAGGTGCAGGTCGGGCGAGGTGGGGTCGAACCCCGCCTTGACGCGCAACGGGCGCTTCTCCAGCGCGCTGCGCTCCAAGCGCGCCCGCAATTCATCCTCGCGGATGATCTCGTTCGCGCCCTTTCTCAGGTAATCGAGTTGTTCGGCGATGGTCATCGGAAGTTGTCAGTTGTCAGTTTTCAGTTGTCGGTTGGCCGGCCGGGAACTGAGAACTAAAAACTGATAACTGACGACTACCATTGTATTTCCTTCGGAGCTTCGTAGACCACTTGCGGGCCGGGCTGCATCACGTCCCCTTCCTTTTCCACGGTGAGGAACAGCAGGAACTTGCGCAGCGGCGTAAGGGTAACCAATTGCCCCTTGCCGCCTTCCACGCGGATGCGGCCCACGTTGGTGGCGTGCTTGCCGTCGGGCGTGCCCACCCAGGCCACGTAGGCGGTGAACTCGGGGCCATAGGCGGCGGGCTCGGGGGCCTGCAGCTTGATCGTCAACTGGTCGTTGCGGTTATAAGTCAGCTCGACCTTAACCGTGGCGCTGCCGCCCTTGGTCGCCGGCAGCGGCTTCAGCTTGATGTTCCGCGCACACCCGGCCAAAAGCAAACCACAAAGGCACAAAGAACACAAAGTCCACAAAGAGGAATTCTTTGTGTTCTTGGTGTCCTTCGTGGCTTTGTGGTTATTTAAGGATGACACGGCGGCCCTCGATGCGAATGCAATCGTTCAACACCAGGTTGATGGCTTCGGAATAAATCCGGTGCTCTTCTTTCAGAATACGCGCGGCCAGTGTCTCGGGCGTATCGTCGTTCATCACCGGCACCGCGGTCTGCACGATGATTGGCCCGTGGTCCAGGTGCTCGTCCACGAAATGCACCGTGCAGCCGCTCACCTTCACGCCGTATTCCCAGGCCTGGTGCTGGGCTTCCAGGCCCAGGAAGGCCGGCAGCAGCGCCGGATGGACATTCAGGATGCGGTTCGGGAACTCGCGGATGAAGTAAGGGCTGAGCAGGCGCATGAAGCCGGCCAGGCAGACCAGATCCACCTGCCGCTCCTTCAGGACAGCCACCACCTGGCGGTCGTAGGCTTCGCGCTCCAGGCCCTTGGAAGGAAGGCACAGGGCCGGCAGGCCGCGCTGGCGGGCGCGCTCGAGGCCGGGCGCGTCGGCGCGGTTGCTGATCACCGCCGCGATTTCCGCCTGGATCTTTCCGGCGGCCACGTTGTCGGCAATGGCCTCGAAGTTCGATCCGCGGCCACTGAGCAAAATGCCTATGCGTTTCATTGCCAGCTCGCTATGGTCCAAGGTCCAAGGTCTAAGGTCCAAGGTCGATGCGGCCGACAGACCCTGGACCTGGGACCTTGGACCTGGGACTCGGCGCGACCACTTCGCCGATCAGGTAATGCTTCTCGCGGAGGCCGGCCAGCACGGCCGCGGCCCGGCGATATCGGGCCGCCGGGACAACCAACACCAGGCCGATTCCCATGTTAAAGGTCCGCAGCATCTCTTCCTGCGGCACTGAGCCAAGCTCTTGAAGATACCGGAAAATCGGCGGGACGGGCCAGGAATTCACGCCAATGCGCGCCCGCGCGCCCCTGGGCAGGATGCGCGGGATGTTGCCCGGGAACCCGCCGCCGGTAATGTGAGCCGCGGCCGCAAGCAGGTTCTTCTGCTGCAGCGCCCGCAGCGGCTTCAGGTAGCTGCGATGCACGCGCAGCAGTTCTTCGCCGACCGTCTTCTCCAGCTCCGGAACGCGGGAATCCACTTTCAAGCCCGCCTGCTCGAACAACAGCTTGCGGGCCAGCGAGTAACCGTTGGTGTGCAGGCCGGTGGAAGGCAGGCCCAGGAGCAAGTCGCCGGGGCGCACGCGGCTGCCATCCAGGATCGCGGCCCGCTCCACGATGCCCACGATGAAGCCGGCCAAGTCGTACTCGCCCTCGGCATAGAAGCCGGGCATCTCCGCCGTTTCTCCGCCGACCAGCGCGCAGCCGTTGGCGCGGCAGGCAGCCGAAAGCCCGGCGACAATCTGCTCGACCGTTTCGGGCCGGAGGCGGCCGGTGGCCAGGTAATCGAGAAAGAACAGCGGCTCGGCGCCCTCCACCGCGATGTCGTTGACGCAATGGTTGACCAGGTCGGCGCCGACGGTGTCGTGCTGGCCCGCCAGGAAAGCGACCTTCAGCTTGGTGCCCACCCCGTCGCAGCTCGAAACCAGCACCGGGTCGCGCCAGCGGCGGCGGGGCAACCGGAACAAGCCGCCGAAGCCGCCGATTTCGGCCAGCACGTTCTTGTTAAAAGTGCGGCGAGCCAGGCGGCGGATGCGGGCCTTGGCGCGGTCGGCTGCCTCGATGTCCACTCCGGCATCCGCGTAGGTGACGGGCTTCGGCTTCGTTTCGATCAAACGTCGTTACCTTGCAGTGCGAGTGCAGCCGCGATTGTACCATTGTCCGCGGGCGAGCTTCATGGGACACAGATAAACACTGATGGACACGGATCGACCGCGATCTGTGTCCATCAGTGTTTATCAGTGTCCCATTAAAGCAGCAAACCGGTGCGGCGCCAGCGCGTCTTGGAGAAGAAATGCCTGGCGACTTCGGAATAGAAGCGCAGCCGGTCCATGGGCTTCTCGCGAAGCCAGGCTTCGCTGGGGGCCTCGTACGACCAGTAGACCAGCAAGGGCTCACCGATGACGTTGTCCAGCGGGACGGGCCCCCAATAGCGGCTGTCGCTGGAATTGTCGCGGTTGTCGCCCATCACGAACACGTGGCCGGCGGGGACCGTGAGGGGACCGAAATTCTCGCGGGGAAAGGGATTGGTGTTGGTGTGGACGACGTAGGGTTCGATCAATCTCTGCCCGTTCACGTATACCTGGCTGCGGCGGATCTCGATGCGGTCGCCGCCCAGCCCGATGGCGCGCTTTACGTAAATCATCACCGGATCGCGCGGATAGCGGAAGGCGATAATGTCCTGGCACTTGATATGCTTCCAGGCCGGCAGGCGCCAGCCGGTAAACGGCACGCGGGGGCCGTACAGCAGCTTGTGGAGGAACACGTGGTCACCCACCAGGATGGTTCGCTCCATGGAACTGGTGGGGATGATGGTGGCCTCGCCGACGAAAGTGCGGATCAGAAGGACGGCGACCACCACCCCGGTCAGCCAGCGGAGGTTGGCCAGCCAGGCGGAACGGCGGCGGCCTGGTGGCGCCACAGCCAGATCGTGGGGGGGCAGGCGTCCTACATCGTCTTCGGCGGCCGTCGGGGCCGGCAAGGTGTCGGCGCTGGAGCCGCCGGCCCCGCCGTCCTGCACAGGCTGGAAGCCCGTGCCACTGCCGTCAGCGTCGTTTGGCAAGGCCCGACTCCACTTCGATGTTGACCAACTCCGTCGGATACCTCCCCGTATAGCAGGCGTCGCAGTAGCGCCGGTCGGTGTCGGCTACGGCCGTCCGCAGGCCCTCTAGCGACAAATAAGCCAGCGAATCGGCTCCCACGTGGGCGCGGATTTCCTCGACCGAGTGGTTGGCGGCGATCAGTTCCCGTTCGGTCGGCGTATCGACCCCGTAGAAGCAGGAGGAGATGGTAGGGGGGCAGGAAATACGCATGTGCACTTCCTGCGCGCCCGCCCCGCGGATCATGCGCACGATCTTCTGGCTGGTGGTTCCGCGCACGATGGAGTCGTCCACCAGCACCACCCGCTGCCCTTCCAGGATGTTCCGCACCGGGTTGAGCTTCAGTTTGACGCCGAAGTCGCGGATCGCCTGGCGCGGCTCGATGAAGGTGCGGCCGACGTAATGGTTGCGGATCAGGCCGAACTTCAGAGGAATGCCGGACTCAATCGAGTAGCCCAGGGCGGCGGAAACTCCGGAGTCAGGCACGGGCACGGCGATATCGGCCTCCACCGGAGACTCGCGGGCCAGCAGCCGCCCCAGCATCTCGCGCGACTGGTGCACGGGACGGCCGAACACCACACTGTCGGGGCGCGAGAAGTAGACGTGCTCGAAGACGCAGTAGGCCGGCGGCCGCGGCTCGGTGAACGGCATGCGCGTCACCCCCGCCCCGTCCACCACCACCATCTCTCCCGGCTCCACCTCGCTGTCGTAGGCGGCGCCGATCAGGTCGAAGGCGCAGGTCTCCGAGGCGAACACCACACCGCCGTCCAGCCGCCCCATGGACAGCGGCCGGAAGCCGCGCGGGTCGCGCACCGCGATCAGCCGGTCGCGCGTTACCATCACGATGGAATAGGCGCCCTCCACCTGCCGCAGCGCTTCCGACAGCGCTTCGGGCACCGAGCGGCAGCGCGATTCGGCCAGCAGGTGCAGCAACACCTCGGTGTCGCTGTTGGTCTGGAAGATGGATCCCTTGCATTCCAGCCGGGCGCGGATATCGGTGGCGTTGACCAGGTTGCCGTTGTGGGCCAGCGCCAGCGCGCCCTTATTGCAGTCCACCATCAGCGGCTGCGCGTTCACCAGCGTGGTGTCGCCGGCCGTGGAGTAGCGCGTGTGCCCGATGGCCAGCCGGCCGGGCAGCGATTGCAGCACGGGCTCGGTGAAGATCTCCGAAATCTGGCCCATGCTCTTGAAAATCCGCAGCGATTCCCCGTCGGAACAAACAATGCCGGCGCTCTCCTGCCCGCGATGCTGCAGCGCGTACAGGCCCAGGTAGGCGATCTTGGCCGCCTCCGGATGGCCGTAAGCCGCTATCACGCCGCACTCTTCCCGGAATTTGTCGGTCCGATACATTGCGGATTGCGGATTGCGGATTTCAGACTGCGGTGGCTTGAAATCCGCAATCCGCATTCCGCATTCCGCAATTATTTGAGCTTCTCGTTCAGGGCCTGCTCCCAGATGCCTCGCAGCTCCTCGACCGGGCAGTCGATCACCCCGGAGCCGTTTACGCTGATGGAAAACGACCGGAGGCGCGTGGCGCCGAGAGCAGCGAACCTAACATTATATTTTGCAGCAGCGCTCTGGACCGCGGCAAGCTGATTATCGGGCACGGTAACCACGATGGCGGAGGCATACTCGGAGAACAGGGCCAGGCGTGGGCCGAGCGGGGAATCGATGTGGGCCTCGATGCCGACTCCGCCGAAGGCTGCCTCGGCCAGGGCCACCGCCAGCCCGCCGTCACTCACGTCGTGCGCCGAGTGGATGGCGCGCTGCCGGGCCAGCTCCCGGCAACAGGCCTGCACACGCACCTCGTAGTCCAGGTCCAGCGCCGGCGGCAGGCCCCACACGCAGCCGCACATCGAGCGGGCGTATTCGCTGGATCCGAAACACACCAGAGCGTCGTTCACACCGGCATCAAGGAGCCCGCCAAGGACGGCGACGCGCAGGCCGGCGGCCGGGTAACGGCTGGGAAGCGGCTCGGCATCGGGTTCCAGCAGGCCCACAATGCCGATCACCGGCGTGGGATAAACCGCCTCGCCCAGCGTTTCGTTGTAGAAGCTGACGTTGCCGCCGGTGATTGGGGTCTGGAAGGCCCGGCAGGCTTCGGCCATGCCTTCGACGGTCTCCGCGAACTGCCACATGATCTGCGGCTTTTCGGGATTGCCGAAGTTCAGGCAATTGGTAGCAGCCACCGGGAGGGCGCCGGTGCAGCTTACGTTGCGGCAGGCTTCGGCCACCGCCAGTCGCGCGCCCAGCCGCGGCTCCAGCCAGGCATAGCGGCCGTTGCCGTCCAGCGTCATGGCCAACCAGCGGCCCGTTTCCTTCAGCCGCAGCACAGCCGCGTCGCTGCCGGGACCGACCACGGTGTTGGTCCGCACCGTGTAGTCGTACTGTTCCCAGATCCAGCGCTTGGAAGCGATGGTGGGGCTGGCGAGCAAAGCCTTCAAATCAAGTGTCAGGTTCCGGTCTGCGGCTTCTTCCCTGACGCCTGACACCTGAAACCTGACACCTGGCGGCGGTTCCAGGGGCGCCAGCCGCGCGGCCGGTTTTTGCGGGCGGGCGTACTCAGGCGCCTCGTCGGTCAGCGCGCTGTTCGGTATGTCGGCCACCACTTCGCCGTGTTGGCGGACCCGCAGGCGGCCGTCGCCGGTAACCGTGCCGATGGTGACCGCGTCCAGACCCCACTTGCGGAAGACGGGGAAGACTTCCTGCTCCCGCCCCCGCTGGACCACCAGCAGCATCCGCTCCTGCGATTCGCTGAGCATGATCTCGTAGGGAGACATGCCGGTTTCGCGCTGGGGCACGCGGTCCAGCTCGATTTCGATGCCGGTGCCCGCCCGGCCGCCCATCTCGCAGGTGGAGCAGGTCAGGCCGGCCGCGCCCATGTCCTGGATGCCGACGATGGCGCCGGTCTGCATGGCCTCCAGGCAGGCTTCCAGCAGCAGCTTCTCCAGGAACGGGTCGCCCACCTGCACGTTCGGGCGCTTCTGTTTCGACTCCTCGGTGAACTCAGCCGAGGCCAGCAGCGAAGCGCCGTGGATGCCGTCGCGGCCGGTCTTGGCCCCCACGTAGATGACGGGGTTGCCCGGCCCGCCGGCGCGCGCGAAGAACAGCTTGTCGGCCGGCGCCACGCCCAGGGCGAAGACGTTGACCAAGGGGTTGGAGCTGTAGCAGGGCTCGAAGACCGTCTCGCCGCCCACCGTCGGCACCCCGAAGCAGTTCCCGTAGTGCGCGATCCCCTCGACGACTCCTTTCAGAATGCGTCGATTGCGCGCGGCAGTGGCACTGCCCACATCGGTTTGCGCTGCGACCTTGGACCTTGGACCTTGGACCTTGGACCCGGAATCGATGGGCCCGAAGCGCAGCGAATCCATCACCGCGATGGGCCTGGCGCCCATGGTGAAGATGTCGCGCAGGATGCCGCCCACCCCGGTGGCCGCGCCCTGGAAGGGCTCGACGAAGCTGGGGTGGTTGTGCGATTCGATCTTGAAGGCGCAGGCCCAGCCCTCGCCGATGTCGATGATTCCGGCGTTCTCGCCCGGCCCCTGCAGCACGTGCCGGCCGCCGGTCGGCAGCTTCTTCAGCAGCAGCCGCGAGCTTTTGTAGCTGCAGTGCTCGCTCCACATGACGCAGAAGATGCCCAGCTCCGTGATAGTCGGTTCGCGGCCCAGCGCGCGCACGATTTGGCCGTATTCCTCAGGCGTGATCTGGTGCTGGGCAACAAGCTCCGGCGTGATTGCGCTCATTTCGAATGCGGAGTGCGGAGTGCGGACTGCGGAACAGCGGCCTGACTCCGCACTCCGCATTCCGCATTCCGCATTTGTTCGAACCAGTCAAGTAGCGAACGAAAGATGTACAGGCCGTCGGTCGATCCCAGCCGCGCGTCGCTGGCGCGCTCCGGGTGCGGCATCATGCCTATCACATTGCCTTCTTCGTTGGCGATTCCCGCGATGCTGTCGATGGAGCCGTTGGGGTTGGCTTCCGGCGTCACTTCCCCGCCGGGCGCGCAGTAGCGGAAAACGATCCTGCCTTTGCGCTCAAGTTCGGCCAGCGTTTGTTCATCGGCGAAGTAGTTGCCCTCGGCGTGGGCGATGGGCATCGTCAGAACCTGTCCCGCCCGGGTTGCCTGCGTGAACGGCAGCGAGGCGTTCTCGACCCGCAAATGCACCGGGCGGCAGATGAAGCGCAGGTTGCTGTTGCGCAGCATGGCGCCCGGCAGCAGGCCGGTTTCCAGCAGGATCTGGAAGCCGTTGCAGATGCCCAGCACCAGCCCGCCGCCGGCCGCAAACCGCTTCACCGCCGACATGACGGGAGAGAAGCGGGCGATGGCGCCGGTCCGCAGGTAGTCGCCGTAGGAGAAGCCGCCCGGCAGGATTACCGCGTCGGCGTTCTCCAGGTCTTCGGAGCCGTGCCACACGAAGCTGACCGGCTGGCCCAGGCCGCTGCGCACAGCCTGGAAGGCATCGTCATCACAATTGCTTCCAGGGAATACAACCACAGCGAATTTCATGGGAGACAGCTCATGGTAACACACCGGAATTTCGGATTGCGGATTTCAGACGCGCGCGCTTGAAATCCGCAATCCGCAATCCGCAATACGACCCTTGGGCTTTGGACCTTGGCCTTTGGGGTACACTCTCATCCCATGACCGCTCGCGAACGAGTCCTGGACGCCCTCAGCCACCGCGAACCCGACCGCCTGCCCCTTGATATCGGCAGCGCGCGATTCACCGGCATGGTGAAGGAGGCGTACGAGCGGAAGACCGATTACGCCGTCATGTACAACGCCCGCTTCAACGTCGTTCACACCATGCAATACCTGCGCGGTTTCGAGGACTGGTTTCTCGACCTGGGCGCCGATCACCGGCTGTTCGAGTGCCTGAGGGATGCGATCCTTGACGTAATGGTCGAGCTGAACCGCCGCACTCTGCAACAGGTCGGCGACCTGATCGATGTCGTGGCCTTTGGCGATGATGTCGGGCAGCAGGACCGGCCCGTATGCTCGCTGGCGAATTACAGGAAGCTGATCCGGCCCGCGCTCGAACGCTCGGTGGAAACCATCCGCGCCCACACCAGCGCCAAAATCCTCTACCACACCTGCGGCTCGGTTTACCGCTACATGGATGATTTCATCGCCATCGGCATTGACGCCGTCAACCCGGTGCAGGTGACCGCGCGAGACATGGAGCCGGCGCGGCTGAAGCGGGAATTCGGAGATCGAATCTGCTTCTGGGGAGC
>Ga0315280_10003005_pt1 | contig 26437 bp, 25 predicted proteins | sample YL17G06_40_MG_FD_203697 | JGI IMG/M metagenome (GOLD analysis project Ga0315280, IMG submission 203697) | Sediment microbial communities from Yellowstone Lake, YNP, Wyoming, USA - YL17G06_40 | ecosystem: Environmental > Aquatic > Freshwater > Lake > Sediment | place: USA: Wyoming | collected...
CTATTAATCCAACAAAAATTCCGGTAAGAGTATAGCCCAATACAGTTAAAGTTTTTCTTTTGCCTAACTTGTCACTAAACCACCCAGAAAATGTTTTCACAAAACTAGAGGAAGCATCAGATAAACCGCTGATCAAGCCAAGCAACTGAGGTGCTGCAGCAGGCCCTACCATTTCAGTCAAAAATGATGGTAAAGTAGAGGTTGCCATCTCATGACTTGCATCGCTGAACAAGCTTGTAAGCCCCATTGCGGCAACATTTCTGTTGAGCCATTTTCCTCTCGGCATCTTCTTACCTTAATTAAATCGTTTTTGCTAGGCCGAGTTTTTGCAATATGCTCACTGCATAAAAAGTGTATTCAAACGTGGATATTCCAAAGTGCGACCTTGCGAATCCGCCATTTGCGTTTTGACACTTTAAAACGAATTGGGCGGTCTTTTCGGGATATCTCGCGTGCTCACCAAATAAATCGAGAGTTGATACCCCAAAGTATACGTGTTCCATGTATGGGTTAGAACTCTTTGGCACGACGGTGAAACCCCCCGACGGCTTTTCACAAGATCTAACATATCCAAGAGTCTTCTCCAGAGACTTGACCGGATAGCCAAGATTGGAAAGTGATGCTACGGCGTGATATGTTGAGTTCAGATTAGAATGCTTATGCGCCCCAAAACCGCCATCGTTGTTCTGATAACTTAGCAGCCAGCCTATCGTCTTCTCACGGTCAATTTCGATTCCCACCATGTTGACTAGTTCGGTGATCATAAAACTGTCTTCAAATTCTGAAGTGACTTCCACATAAACTTCAATAGTCCCGATCTCTCCTTTTGATCCTAGAAGAGAACGGAGAAAATCCTTGAGTCTCTTGTCTAACTTTTCGCCACATAATTTCAAGGCCTTAGTTATGTAATAATACGAATAGCTACTGTCTGGAACAAAATCATGCAACCACTTAATTGTTTGCTTAATATTTGGGAAAGGGGTCTTCAACAAGTCCAAAATTGCTAGTCCACAATAGGTGTCTTGCGCGTTCGATTCTGTACCTTGGCAGAAAGTGTAACCCCCATCGGTGTTTTGGCGGGATACGATGTAGCCAACAACATTTCTTGCCGAGAACCTTGGGGCAGATTTTCTCAGATTAACCGCCTCCGCTTTACGCACTTCAAAATTTTTGAAGTAGGAGCTATCAGCCCCTGCTGAATTGACAGAGGCGGTTAAAGGCGAGCTCCATCGCCTTCCGTTCTCGTTACGAGAAACCCGACTGATAAATTTTTTGGTTACAGGTTGCAGGAGCTTCCCCAGATGTCTGAGTTAAAATTACTCCCACAAAATATTCGTTTTTTGAAAGTAAAAGTTGTTATAAATATAACAAAAGCCTTAAATATACGAAAGTTGTTATAAATATAACAAGTGATTTCATGCGAAGAGTTCTCCTTATTTGGGATGTCAAGACCAAAGGCTCACCAGCGACGCTATTCTACCGCGCGCTATTGGGTTACGATTATCCAACAAAGACCGGCAGAAGTCACTCCCCCGGTGTCCTAGACGAGATCCCAGAGGATGTTTGGGAGTTCATAAGCCGCAGCACGCTGCTGATCGAAGAGGAGTACGCAAAGATGGTAGAGGAAATATTTAAGGAGTTCAACAAGCATTTGGTCTGGCATAGATTCGAGGTAGAAATTTAGAGGTGGTTTTATGGCGAAGGAAGAATTGAAACTCACGGTTGCCGAGGCCAGGCGGCAGGCAGACGTCGGCCGAGGCCTCGTGCGGCTTGATGAAGGTGTGATGAAGAAGCTGGACGTCAAGCAGGGCGACGTGGTCGAGTTAGTTGGGACAAAAACTACGGGTGCGATAGCCCTCAAGGGCTACCCGGAGGACAAGGGGCTGAACATAATTCGCATCGACGGTTTCATGCGGCGCAACGCCGGCACCTCGATAGGCGAAAAGGTCACCCTTAGGAAGGCTGAGATAAAGGAGGCGAAAAGCATCACTGTTGCGCCCACGGACCCGCGCGTAAGGTTCATGGCCCCGGGCGAGGTGATCAAGCGCAACATCCTTGGAAGGCCGGTCATCAAGGGAGATTTGATAACCCCGACCGCATCCGAGGAGCCGGTTCATTTCGGCGCTGATTCGATAATAGCCCAATTCTTTGGGAGTGATTTCTTTGGGGAGATGGCGGCGCCCCTCGGATTGGGTGAGATTAGATTCATGGTGACGAACACCTCGCCATCTGGAATAGTTCTCGTGACAGACCTAACCGAAGTGACATTGCTCCCCGAAGCTGTGGAAGTGAAGGAGCTAAAATTGCCAGCGGTGGCCTATGAGGACATCGGTGGTTTGAAGGGCGAACTCCAGCGCGTCCGGGAGATGATAGAGCTCCCGCTCAAGCATCCAGAGCTGTTCGACAGGCTTGGGATAGAGCCGCCCAAAGGAGTGCTTCTGCACGGGCCGCCAGGAACAGGAAAGACCCTGATAGCCAAGGCGGTCGCGAACGAGTCCGACGCATACTTCACCCCGATAGCCGGCCCAGAGATAATGTCCAAGTTCTACGGGGAAAGCGAAGCTCGACTCCGAGAAGTGTTTCAAGACGCGGAGAAGAATGCCCCAGCTATAGTTTTCATCGATGAGTTGGATGCCATAGCGCCAAAGCGGGAGGAGGTCACAGGCGAGGTAGAGCGCCGGGTGGTGGCTCAGCTGCTCTCGCTGATGGACGGCCTCAAGTCCAGGGGGAAGGTTGTCGTCATCGGTGCCACGAACAGGCCCCAGGCCCTTGACCCAGCCCTTCGCAGACCAGGCCGATTTGACCGCGAGATAGTGATAGGTGTACCAGATCGGGATGGCCGCTTGGAAATATTGCAGATCCACACAAGGGGAATGCCTTTGGCGAAGGATGTAGATCTTAATGTGCTAGCGAGCGTCACGCATGGATTCGTTGGAGCCGACCTGGAGGCGATATGCAAGGAGGCCGCAATGAGCGCGCTGAGGAAAATTCTGCCCGAGATCAAGCTCGAGGAGAAGGTCATCCCTCCTGAGGTGCTCGAGAAGCTTCAGGTCACTAAGGAGGATTTCGATGACGCGCTTAAGATGGTCGAGCCATCTGCTATGAGGGAGGTCCTGATTGAAGTCCCTAACGTCCGCTGGAGTGACGTCGGTGGCTTGGAGAATGTTAAGCAGGAGATTCGAGAGGCTGTAGAGTGGCCACTGAAAAACCCTGAATCTTTCAAGAAGATGGGGATAGAACCTCCCAGGGGAATATTGCTCTACGGTCCACCGGGAACGGGCAAGACGTTGCTGGCGAGGGCGGTTGCTACGGAGAGCGAAGCGAACTTCATTGCCATCAAAGGTCCTGAAATGTTGTCGAAGTGGGTGGGAGAATCTGAACGTGCGGTGAGAGAAATATTCAGAAAAGCCAGGATGGCGGCTCCCACGATAATATTCTTTGATGAGATAGATGCCGTGGTGCCCAGGCGGGGTTCTGGCATGGGTGATTCTCACGTCACCGAGAGAGTGATAAGCCAGCTGCTGACCGAGCTGGACGGACTTGAGAAGCTCGAAAACATCGTGGTAATAGCGGCTACCAATCGGCCCGATCTGATCGACTCAGCGCTGCTGCGGCCAGGGCGGTTCGACAGGCTCTTGCTCGTCCGTGCGCCTGACAAGAAGGCGAGGTTAGAGATATTCAAGATTCACACCAAGGGCATGCCCCTAGCGAAGGACGTGGATCTCGAGGCATTAGCAGGCGAGACCGAGGGTTATGTCGGCTCGGACATCGCAGCGCTGTGCAGGGAGGCGGCAATGCTTGTGCTACGCAAGGACATAAAGGGAAAAGATGTACACATGAAACAATTCCAAGAAGCGATGGAGAGTGTTATGCCATCGGTGACAGAGGAAATAGAAAAGGGCTACGCGGCGTTTGTGAAACGATCTGGCAAGCGAATTGCTGAGGAAGCAACTAGGATGCATTATTAAACTGTTGAAGTGGCCCCTAACCCTTCGCCACTTCCTTTTTTAAATTCTCCACGAATGAATACGGCACCAGCACGCTCCCGACCGATACTTCTCGCCCGTGGGAGTCTGAGCCCCCCGTTATCAGTAAATGATACTTTTCAGCCAGTTTTTTGTAGTGCCTGGTGGTCTCGGCATCATGTTTGGTGTGGTAGACCTCTAGCCCCCTGAGCCCCTGTTTTATGAGCTCGGGCAACATTTCGTCGGCTCTAGCGTACATGGGGTGAGCAAGCACAGGGACGCCCCCCGCCCTGTGGATGATCTCGAGCGCTTCATCCGGTTTCAAAGGGTAACTCCCAACGTAAGCCGGCTTGCCGTGGCCCAGGTACTTATCGAATGCCTCCTGGAATGTGCTGACATAACCTCGATCCAACATTGACATGGCAATATGGGGACGTCCAATCACCCCTCCGTCTATGGAAATAACCAAATTGTAAGGAATTTTAACCCCAAAACCTGCGAGCCTGTCGATCATTTTCTTCACCCTCTCCCTCCTGTCCTCCTGGAGCTCGGCGAGTTTGTCCCTGAACCACTTTGCCCGCCAATCCACAAAGTATCCCAATATGTGGAACTCCCTCTTTCCTAACTGGGAGCTTAGCTCTATGGAAGGAATCACCTCGATCTCGTATTTTTGGCTGGCCCAGAGCGCTTCTTCAACCGCGCCAACTGAATCATGATCGACGATGCAGACCGCGGCAAGTCCGGCTTTTTTTGCCTGCTCGACAACCTCAGCTGGAGCGGACAACCCATCTGAAACCCTTGTATGAACGTGCATGTCGACGAACTTCTGCTCATCCTTTAATTTCTTGAGGAGCGAACTTGCCTTCCAAGCCCGCGTGCCTTTTATCGAGGATTTTGATTCACGATCGACACGCCTCTTCTTATTTTCAGGGCTGTTGCCAAGAAGTACGTCACTCAACCTGATCACACGTGAACGTGAAGGCCCCTTGGAAGGAGCCCGATTCGAGACCAAATTTTCAACCCCAAATTCGTAGCTAATTCCCCATTTATAACAACTTATGTATCTATCCTACATTTAGCCCAAAAAAATTTAGTGAAAGAGGAATCTGGAGGATAGTTTCACAAGCGGCTTAAACTGAGGTGTAGGGTTGTTTAACAGGAATGAAGATGAGAAAGACAATTACTCAAAATCCGACCGAACTCTCACGAGTGCTGAGACGGATAGAGAAGAAGATAGACATTTTGGTCGGGGGTGCGGAAGCCAAGCGCCCGACAAGAAAACGTGAGGAAATGATGGCTTCTGGCGAGGGACTTGACATCATGACTCTCCTCTCATTCCCGGACCACCTCAGGAAGAGCGCCATGACCATCATCAAGCTGGGGAAGGCGATGGCCGAGGATGTGGCTAAAGAGACTGGCAGGGCTAGGGCGATCGAGAGCGCCTATCTGAACCAGCTGGTACGTATGGGGTACGTGAAGAAGGGAAGAGAGGGCAGGAGGGTATACTTCTCAGTCGAGGGTAATCAACCAGGTGTAGAGCTTTTGGTAAAAGAAAATGTGGCAATTGAGGGAGGATGACCCAATTGAACCCGGGAGTAGTCCTCGCGGTGCACAGCTATAAGGGCGGTACGGGCAAAACTCTGGTTTCCACCAGCCTGGCGGCCATATTGGCTCGTCAGGGGAAGAACGTTTGCCTTATCGACCTTGACCTGCGCGCCCCAAGCATAGACGCGACGTTTGCAGCCAATGGAAAATATTGGATAAATGATTTCCTCTCCGGCACTTGCGAGCCGATGGACTTGATGAAGGATTTCTCTAAGGAAAAGAACACGCCCGGTAAATTCCTCGTTGCGCTTGCCAACCCGTCGATGGAGGCGATACGCGAAATCGTGACAAAGGAAAAGCGGTGGGAGATGGGGGCTTTGCGCCGCCTGCTCTCGCTCAAGGAATTCCTGATTAATAACCTAGCCATGGATTACGTGATCATCGACACCAGCCCGGGCCTGAGCTACGGGAGCATAAACGCCGTCGCCGCCTCTGACCTGGTGCTTGTGGCCTCCACCTGGGACGCCTCTGACATCACCGGAACCCAGGGGATGATAGGCGAGCTGTACGACCTGCTTGAGAAGCGGGCGATTGTTATCGTGAACAAGATCCCAGAGCAGTTGATCATGAACGAGGAGCTGAAGCGGAGGCTGACGGACCAGTTCAAGAAGGCTTTCAAGCTGCCCATAATGGAGCTCCTGCCATGCTACTGTGATGTCCTGAGGCAGGAGCGAGCGACGATAATGGTGCTGGAGAAGCCTGACCACCCGTTCTCGAAGATTTTGGTTGAGGTCGCTGGGGAAGTCGAGAAGATAGTGGAAAAAACAGTGGAAAAACCTGCCGCCACTTCACCGGCAAGGGCGTAATATTTCCTATTTTGCAGGTTTACGGGCGACCACAAGCCAATTCTGGCCTTCGTAAGTTTTTTTAAAATTTACAATCTCAAAACTTTTCAACATTTTTTCCAATTCCCCTCTTTCGTAAAATGAACCAGTGTTTAAATCGATTATTTTTTGTTCAATTTTGTTGTAATCTGACATTTCCTGAAGCTTTCCAAGTTTGGTGAAAATTTTAGGGCTCGTGATAACGGTCTTTATGAGCATAGGGATGAATCTGAAGGGCGTTTTAGCCGGCTTGGGGGTGGAGATGATGACCTTGCCCCCTGGCTTCAAAATCTTATGGACCTCTTTTATGAAGACTTTCGGGCGATCTAATTGGTAAAAAACATTCAAGTTGACAACCCCATCAATGCAGCTGTTTTTAAATGGTAGATGATGTAGGTCAGCCATGACTAGGTTTTTAGTCTTCCTCTTAGCCCTTTTTAACATCTCCGCGGAAAAATCGACTCCAACAAATAAAGCGTTCGTTCCCTTGGTCGTGTCGAGAAAATTCCCGGTCCCGCAACCTAGGTCCAAGTATAGCTTGCCTCTTTCAGGCGTTAGCTCCTTCAAGATTTGATTGAGGTGTGTGCGATAAAATGGGAAATCTACTACTACATCATAGACCTTGGCGTGGGCATCGTTCAGTTTTCTTACGGTAGATGTTTTACCCCTCAAAATCATCCTCGCCCCGCGATTTTCTTTGCTTCTTCAGCGTATTTTCTGATTTCCCTTTCCTTGACCAATTTTTCGGGGAGCAGCTCGTGGGCGAAGAATATTGGAATTACTGCTAAGAAGAGGAAGAAGCTAGCCAGCGAGAAAGCAGTATTTTTACTAACGCTTTCTAACACGGAAGATAGTAATGTGGAAAGCGCTAACGCTGCGAGTATTGGAATTGTACCCAATGCATAAAATTTCTCCCCCTGTTCCCCGTTTGATATATCCCCCCATACTACGGAGATAAATGCCACCGTGAAAATGCCGAAAGCGACGCTATCAGTGATAATATAAAATGTCAATACAATCGAGTTCAGTGGGAAAAAACTAAGTAGCGCATATCCTACCCCAAGCATAACTAACCCCATGATAATTGTCCACCTTCTACCTCTGAGATCCATTAGCCACCCGCTAACAAGGCAAAAAATAGCCCCTACCGAGAATTCTATCGCACCTACTAGAACATTTAAGGACGCACCTAAAAATTCTTCTCCAGCTAAAACTTTGACTTCAAAATAATTTATGATAGCAAAAGCTAGCCAAGGGAGAAAATAAAGAAGGAATGTTTTCCGGCGGAGTATAGAAAAATATGAAACTGCACTAAGCTGACCAGCAACTTCGACACCAGTATAAATAAAAAATGTCGCAAAGGCGAGACTCCTCCAGCCGGCCAAAACCAGCGATTGAGTGAAAAAGCTGAAGTCCTTAATTCCGATAAAAAATAGAAGCAAGATGATATATGTAGAACAAAAAATCACACCGCTTGCCCGCCCTCTTTTCTCAATCCTTGTCAGAGAGGGTATAAAAGCAAGGCATGTAGGAAAGCCGATCCCAAAGGCAACCCCCCAAAAGGTCAGCAACGAAGCGACCTCGAATTTACCAAGTTCCGGCAGAATTATTGGAAATAGGGAGGAGATTATGCCAAGAATAATCCAAAAGAGGAGGAATCTCATTCTATCGACTCTTTCAGCGATTATCGGCCCGATCAACATTGATATCAAAACAGAAAGGTAGAATATCCAAGAAAGCGAGGTAGCAAACGGAATGGGATTTGGTGTTAAGAATCCAATGTACACTATTAAGTAAAACCACGTAATTGAATTAAGTATCAAAGAAAATAATAGCAAAAAGCTTTTTGAAACAATAAAAGACCCTTCAGAAGGCTTTCCTTCATCCATCATAACCCCTCATTCTTCTTAGTCTAGTCCACCATAGAAAGGCTTATAAACCCGCCCTTTTTAATGTATTTGTGTAAAACGAATAGACAGATCCGTAAAGGAGGACTGGAAATGAAAATAAAGAGCCCGATACGAGCTTGGTGGTAAGCTACCTAAACTTCCGCTAGGGAAGTTTCAGGTATAGTTTCGGGGACGGTTGCTTCTAGGATTAGTCCTAGGAGTCGGTTATTTTTCACTCCTTTTATTTTGTTATTTGTTTTTTCCTTAAGGTCTAAAAACAGCATCCAGAGCTTCTTTATACCTTCTGCATCGGACACTAACTTGTACAATTTTTCGGCCTCCTCCCCTTTAACCTCCTTCTTTCTCAGGATGGCAAGAATTTGCGCTTTTTTTTCCTCATTTTCCAAAGCATAAAGAATCGGCAGCGGGAGGCTCTCATTTTTTATTCTTGAATTTAGTCCCGTATCAAAATCCAGCAAATCTTCAAGGTCATTTCTTAAAAGTACTATTAGCCCCAACAACCTTCCATATTCTCCTAAAAGATATGTCTGTTTCTCATTTCCTCCGCCTAGCATGGCCCCCGCACGCGTGCAAATTTCGATATCCGCCGCCTTCTTTCTTAGAACTTGGAGATATTCTTCGGGCTTAACGTCCGTTCGTCCTCTAAACCTTAATTCTAAAGCTTCACCATCACACAATTCAAAGTAGAGTTTTATGATCATCCGAGATATCGCCAGATTTTTTTTGGGAGATATATCTAATCGCGTAAGTCCTTCAAAAAGCTCCTCAAACCCTTTAAAAAACAAGATGTCGCCGGCCAATAAGGCAACATCCTCTCCAAATTTTCCTAGGACTGTATCTCTGTTCTCTTTTATCATCGTTTTGTCAATTAAGTCGTCATGAATATCGGTTGCCCCGCTCAGTAGAGTCAAGGACTCTCCTATGTGGGCTACATTCATCGAATCACCGCCCACGGCTTCACATGCGAGGGATACCAACGATGGTCTGAGTATATCGCGCCAGTAGGACGCAAAGTAAGAAATGGCATTTTTAGTTTCATCACATTTGATTTTTTCTTGTTTAATGCTCAGCATAGCGTTCTTCAAATGCTGCGAGCCCCGCTCCTTGAAAACTTTTTTTACCTCGATTACAGCCTTGTCAAACTCAGAGCTCATGAGCATCACCTCGAATTAGCCTAGTCGATAAACCATAAGTATTTTCTCTCAGTAAGCCCTCCCTTAAACTTTTAAGTGGGTGCGCGAAATTATGACGGGGGTAGAAACTTGGCACAGATATTCGCGAGCAAGTTACGGGGCATGAACGTCCTCACGGACCGTGGCCTGCAGGTCGGAAGACTTCAGGACATGCTGGTGGACGAGGAGAGCGGCAGGATAATCTCGCTGGTCATCAAACCGATCACGAAGGAAGCGCTTGTGGACCTCCCGAAGGACTCTAGCGGGTATCCACTTCTTCCCTTCAACTCGGTGATGGCGATACGAGATTACATCGTCGTCAATGAGAGGATACTTGTCATCCAGCAGCTGAAGAAGCCCACGTCTAAGCCGGCCGAGGAGATTCCCGCTCGGGCACCGGCGCCAGCTGCACCTGCACCCACGCCGCCGAACGAGCCTCAGCTTCCCTGATCACCATCCGAAGTATAGCCTCGTCGCGAGCTCACTCGGCAGTCCAGCGGCCTCTATTTTTTTCGCAGACCTTTCGATATCGTACTCGACCCTCTCATGCTTTGCGCTGATCTCATCGTCGAGCGTCAGGATCATGTAGCTAGCCTTTGGGTCCCTATCCCTCGGCTGTCCAACTCCTCCAGGGTTGAGGACGAGCTTTCCCTGGATCACCCGCTGCATCGGCATGTGGGTATGCCCCAGGATTATGACGTCGGCGTTGACGTTGCGCGTGAGTTCTAAAAGTTCGCGATTGGGCAGGTCGGGAAGCACGTACTCGAAAAGGTGGTCTCGAGGGCTGCCGTGGACGACGTATATGCGTCTGTTGCCTAAGGTCAGAGTCAGTTCCTCCCGCAAACCTCGTAGATATCTCGCGTTATCCTTGCTGAGTTTATCCGCGGTCCAGAGCACGGCCTTTGCCGCGAACGGGTTGAAGCCGGCGACATCTCGAGTTATCGCCCCATGATCGTGATTCCCCAGGACGGCTTGAACCCTCCTCTTATTGGCCAGGTCTATGACTTCGTTTGGCTCCGCGCCGTAGCCGACGAGATCGCCGGCGCAGATGATGTCATCAACCTTTGGCATTTGCTTTAGCACGGCCTGAAGTGCAGCTAGGTTCGAGTGCGGGTCGGCGATGACGCCTATCCTCATTTGACTACCGTTCTGTAGATGTTATGCTCGAATAAAAATTCGATGAAGTTTAGTCGTTGAGATGACATAGGTATGTCATGCTTAGAAAAGTGTTGCGTTGACTGGCGTACAAAAATTAATTTCATCGGCCAAAAACTCGTGTCATTTTATAATGGCGAGGCTCGATCGCTTCCAAAAATCCGATGGACTCATTTTAGATGTCAATTCCCCTGTTGACATTACTGCATGTCTCAGTTGAGACAAAATGTCTCAGGTGAGACATCGATTCGGTTTGTTGAAAAGGATTATCGAGCAAAATCTCCCAAACTCAACTCGATACCGAATAGATTTAAGTCGAGCCACAAATTCCTAATGAAACGTATGACGCGCATCATCACATTTGCCTCGGGAAAGGGCGGGACGGGCAAGACCACCGCAGTCGCGAACCTAGGTACGGCGATGGCTCAGCTCGGCAAAAAAGTCACGATCTTGGACGCAGATGTGACGATGGCAAACCTCGGCATGATGTTCGGTTTGGAGGAAGAGGAGATAACCCTCCACGATGTTCTCGCGGGTGGGGCAAGCATTGATCAGGCGACTTACACAGGGCCAGCCGGAGTGAAAGTTGTTCCCTCAAGCATCTCTCTCGAGGGCGTGAGGAGGGCCAAGCTCGAACACTTAAAAGAGGCAGTCTCGGAGCTTGTCAAGCGGACAGATATCCTACTGATCGACAGCCCAGCTGGTTTGGATCTAGACGCGATAACTGCTCTGACCTTGGGCCAGGAGTTGATCCTCGTTGTAACTCCCGACATCGCATCCCTTTCCGATGCGCTGAAGACAAAGATCATATCCGAGAACCTTGGGGTGAAGCCAATAGGAATTGTTGTCACCCGCGCATCTGATAAAAGCGTTGACCTTCCAATCAACCAGATAGAATCTGTGCTAGACCTCCGAGTGCTATCGGTCATACCCGAGGATCCTGAAGTCGGGCACTCCATCGCATTACGCAAACCCTTGGTGATCTGTGAGCCTGATTCGCCCGCCGCACAGGCTTTCATGAAACTTGCGGCAGATCTTTTGGGCCTTAAACAGCGGGCTAAACCCAAAAAAGCTGGAGTGGAGAAATTTACGCTTTGGCCTGTTGGGGGAAGAAAAAGAAAGAGTCGCTAACGATAAAGCGTGAGAACTTTTTCTACAGCCTCCGCTACGCCTCGCCCGTAAGGCTCAGATGTTACATGCGTGCAGGCCTTCTTCACAAGTTCATTTGAGTTTGCCACAGCGAAGCTGACGCCAGCTGCTTTGAGCATCTCGATATCGTTCAATCCATCGCCCACCGCCGCGATTTCAGCCGTAGAAATTTTCAGTATAAGAGCCAACTTTCGCAGTGCGTTGCCCTTGTTGACCTCTGGATCCTTGATGTGGATGGCGAACCCAGAGTCGACGGCTATCAACCTTAGTCCCTCACGACGAAAGACATCCGTCGCCTGCTGAGCAGTTATCGTCCGCTCGAGCGTCAGGCCCGTTAAACGCATCAAGGAGCCCCTCGTCTGCTTAAGGTTCCCGAACGTCCTCCTGAGCGCATCCAGTCCCCTGTCAGCTTCTACGCGATCCCCGAGGACGTGCTCCATCCCGCTCGTCCTGTCGAACACAACGCCTCCATCCTCGGCTATGATAAGCCCAGATGTGCCCAACAGGACCGCCGCGGCCTCTGCAAAACAGGTGATATTCCCAGTTGCGAGCACAATTGGCAAACCCGCAGCCTCCGCCCTTCTTACCGCATCGACTGCCGCGACGTCGAGCCTTCTATCTTTATAAGTCATAGTGCCATCGATGTCGATAGCCATCGCTTTTATCAAAATTTTCACCGATCAATCCCTGATGCCGCTCTCGGTTATCATGAATATCGATTCGCCCTCTGGCAGGTTGGGACTGTCTACAACCCTCGCGATGCGCCTCCCCCCCTTTGATTTTCTCAGGTAGATGCGCGTCGTCGCGGAGTGGCCAAGTATATGCCCACCTATGGGACGGGTTGGATCCCCAAAAAATAGGTCAGGTCTAGCTTGGACCTGATTCGTCACAAAGACCGCGATGTCCAGGAGATCCGCTATGCGGTGGAGGACCAGCAGGTGTCGCGCAAGCTTCTGTTGTCTATCGGCCAATGTCCCCCTCCCCACGAACTCGGCCCGGAAATGGGAGGTTAAGGAATCTATGGCCATGAATCGCACTCCCTCCCTTTCTATTAACTCCTCAGCCTTCTCCGCTATGAGCAACTGCTGGTCGGTGTTGTATGACCTCGCCACGAGAATGTTTTTGAGCACCACCTCTGGATCGAGTTCTAACCCAACCGCCATGTTCATGATCCTCTCTGGCCTGAAGGTGTTCTCGGTATCTATGTAGACAGCACGGCCACCCAAGCCGCCCTTCTCCTTAGGTAGCTGAACGTTAACGCAAAGCTGGTGTGCCAACTGGCTTTTGCCTGAGCCGAACTCCCCGAAGACCTCTGTAACTGCCCGGGTCTCAATGCCTCCCCCGAGCAATGAGTCGAGCTGTTTGCTGCCGGTGGTTATCCATCCTACAGTCTTCCTTCTCTCGAGGACTTTATCCGCCGTCAAAAAGGCGCCTATTTCTGAAGTTCTCCTTGCTGCTGCGATGATCTTCTTCGCCTGAGATTCACCTATCTCGGCGGCCTCCCGCAACTCTGCCACGGTGGCGACGGCGAGCGACTCAACTGTTACGTAACCAGCCTCGCGGAGCTTTTCAGCTGTCGCCTCGCCAACGCCGGGCAAACTTTCAACCGAGCGCTTAACCTCCTCAGCCAAGTCGACGCCTCTGTTCATTTGTTGACGTATCAGCTTTAATCCTTTCCAACAAGTTTCGCGCTTCCCTTTTAGGGTCGGGAATCTGCATATCGTTAACCATGAGCTCAAGCTGACCGAAGTACTTGTCATAGCGGGTCGTGCCAGCCAGGATTACTTCACGCCCTATCAAATCGAACTTTTTGTAGAGCTCCACCAAATCACTCAACTGTTTAAACTGATCGAAAACCTGCTGCGCGCTCATACCTAACAGTTTTTCGGCAACGCGCCCGAATAGAACCGCGCGGATATTGCCTGTGCCATCATCGATCACGAAACTCAGTACTACCCTATGCTCCGGCTTCACAACTTTTCCGCACTCCTCGCACATCAAGCTAGTATCTACACTACCCAAGCTTCTGCCGCAAGATGGACAGACGTCGAATAGTGGCCGCCTATGGAATACTTGGACTATTGTTCCACGTAGCTGAGCTCGCATTCCCTCCTTCTGTAGTGAGGAGATATCGGCACCCTCGGGAGCGGAGGCCGCCATGGATAGTACATCCGCCGGAGGTAGCTCCTCGGCAACTGGGGGGTTGACCTCGAGCTTTCCCTGCCTGCCCAGGTGGACCTCAGGCTGCCCGAACAGGCCGATGGTGCTGTAACAATTGATGAGCTTCACGATGTCGCCCACTTTTATCAGCTTGACCTCATCTGCATGTTCCTGCCAGAGCGATGCCCTAATTGTGCCGGTTTGATCTCCGATGACGAGCGTCGCAACTTTTCCCCTGCTACCATCAGCGCGAGTGAAATCCCTCGGCCCCGCCACCTCCACAATTCTGCCTATCACTTCGAGCGCGTCCATCCCTGGTTCAATTTCTCCGATTCCGATGCGGCTGGGTTCAAGTTCCCCTACTGCCACGCCAGCTGGATTCACCTCAACGCTGGCGGCCCGCCCGACTTGGATCTCAGGTCTGTCAGCCAAGCCAGCGCGGGCGTAAACGTTGCGGAGAAGCAATACATCTCCGAGCGATAATTTCTCCGCTAGCGCTACCATATCATTCCAAAAGGAGGCTCTGATAACACCGGTCTCATCGGCCAAAATTACGCTCATCACCTTCCCGGTTGAGCCATCGTTCCGCCTGAACTCATGGGGCTGAAATTTCCTCCTCACCCTTCCGGCGATATCTATAATCGGCATGTCTGCCTCCACTTCTTCAATTTTCAGCAGGCGCTCCTCTCTCCTCGGCAACTCGACTGCTACGGTTTCAGGTGGATTGAGCAACAGGCGACCGCGCCAGCCCAAATGAAGTTCAGGTTTTTCGCGCAGTCCCATCCTCGCGTATGCATTTTCCAATTTCACGACGTCTCCACGCTTGATTTTCCGCACGAGCTCGGCTCTCTCGTCCCACAATGAAACTCGCACTTGCCCGGTCTCGTCCATTAACATCAGAGTTGCAACTTTCCCAGCAGTGCCGTCTGGCCTCTCGAAAGTCCGAGGTTCACTCGAGGCCATGACCCTGCCCAGAAAATCGACATCAGTCATGTCAGGCTTCAGGTCCGTAACCTTGATCCTCACCTCAGGCAGAGAGGGCAAATCGGCAGCACGGGGATCATCAGGGTTAGTTACAACTAAACTTCGCAAGCCGACGTTGATCTCGGGCTGTTTGTCGAATCCCTGGCGGACATACGCACCCTTGACGCGCAGCGCCATACCCTTCTGGATCTTGCCCTCCTCGATCAGGGAGACCTTGTCATCCCAAAGCACGACCTTGACTTGACCAGTTTTATCCTGTAAAATCAAATTTGCCACCCGTCCAGCTGAACCGTCAGTCCGCTCGAAGGTTCGTGGTTCGTGTGTCCGGATGATCCGTCCGACAATATCGATGTTGGACATCCCCGGCATCAGGTCCTCGATATTTAGCTCTCTAACTTCAGGCTCTCTCTTCACGAGCTCGACGCCAAGCTCGCGACCCACTATTATAGCGGCACCTTCCGGCGTAACGAAACCGCTCAACTCTTCCTGCCTCTGTTTTATGCGGGACATGAGTTCATCATAGCCGATCTTGCCGCGACCCAAAATTTCCTGAACCATCTGCTCAAAATTCATGCTCACTGTCCAGCCCCGATGATTTTTCGACCCTAAGCTTAAAGAGATTTTGGGGTAGAGATGTGTGAAAGTGATCTCATGGCTCTTTCAATACTACACTAGTTCGATTCAAACTTGGCCAGTATCTCGTTCCTCACGAAAATCCCCTCTCAGCAATCCTCTTTATTCCAAGCGAGGTATGGCGATCGATGGAGTATTTCCTATCTAGGTATTTCGAGAGGACGCCTGCTTCAAATTTCGCTTTCGTTTGTCTCTCAAACTTTATCGGCTTCCCATACTTGATTATGTTGTAGTTCAGAAGGAGGGGGGCATCGTTAACCACGACCAGATCCACTTTGTCCGTCTTCAACGCCGAGGCCAACCTGCTCATAAGCTCGAGCTGAAATCTAAACCTCTCATCGCTCGAGAGGGATTCGTCGAGATAAACCCCTATATCGACATCGCTCAATTTTCCCATCTCATCCCGCGCCGCTGAACCGAAGAGATACGCCAACTTGACGCTTTTTTCTCGATTTAGGAGCTCAATCGCCTTTTCCATTCTCATCTTGACCCCAAGTTAGACTAGGCTGTTTACTTTAAAAACGTTGGATACGTCAGTTTCTAAAAGCGCCTTAGCAGGTCAAATTTGCGCGAGAAGAGCCTCCGCTTGCAGACGAAGTAGTAGTTGACCTGGGTGCCGGCGTAGGTGAGTTCTTTTGGAGAGATTTTGGCGAGATGATCCCCATTCAAAGTTGTCCCCTCGGAGGCTTGGAACACTTTCGATCGAAATCCTCCAAATCGAAAACCAGGTAGCCTTCTTCCCTCATTTTCTCTTTTTCATCGATTTTTTTAGCTATCAGCCCGTAGAATTCCTTCCTTTTTCCATCAGCCCATCGAACGTAGCTCGCCTTCCGCTTGAGTTCATCCAAGATATTTTTTGATTCCTTTGAGCTCAGGTCCTGCCATTTCGTCTCGATGAACAAAATTTTCTTTTCCTCATCATTCAGAGCCACTATGTCGATGTCGTACACATTTTTACCCTTTTCCGCCCCGGGAATCTTGCCCCACTGCTTTCCCAGTTTTTTGAACTGAAACGGCAACTCGGCAGCCGAATTTTCGATGAAGAATGCCCTGCAAAGTTCCTCAAAACGTGTACCGATGAACGAGTTTAGCTGATCCAAGACAATTTTCTCAAAGCTGGGATCCCTTTTCTCATAGAGGGAATAATTTTTGTAAAAGAATTTAAACCAAAAGTGGAACAAGGGGTGGTTTATGAAAAGAAGCCCCTTTTTCTTCCCCCTTATCAGAGGCCGGTCAAGCCTCAAGATCTCGAAATAGTTCAAAAGCTCACCTATCTGCCTAGTTATCGAAGTTTTCTCGGCCCTCAGGTAGCTCGCTATTTCTGAAATTGAATTGTTGCCGTTCGCTACCGCCTCTAAAATCGAATAGTATAGTCCCGATCTCCTGCCGAACTCTTGGGATAGGACCACCTGAACCTCATCCTCTAGGACCGCGTCCTTTTGGAAGAAGAAAATGTCCAAGATTTTCTCCAAGTTTTTTCCCTGCAGCCCGTTGTCCTCTATCGCAACGTAGTACTTCGGGAAGCCGCCGAATAAGGAATAGAGGGCTACCGCCTCTTCCACGGCCTTAAAGTTCAGTTCCCTGCACATCTCCACTATGCTCGGGAACTCCATGGGTTTCAGATCTATCTTGCGTTTGACCCTACCGTATAATGGTTCCTTGCGATACTGGAAGATTTTTTTCATCAGGCCGACAGTGGAGCCGGACAATATCATCATCAAAGGTTTGTCCTCGTTCATATCGAAGTTCTTCTGGAGTATTCCAAAGACGGATTTGTCCACGAAGGTGAAATTTTGAAACTCATCGAATACGACAATGCCCCTGTATCTTTTCACCAAGGTTTCAAAGAACGAATCCCAGGAATTTATCACCTCGAGCTCGCTTATTATTCTCCTCTGCTTCAAGAGCTCCGAAAACTCCAAGAGCAGGGTTTCGCTCGATTTATTCCTGTTTACGAAGAAGTACAGTCCTTTGTCTTTCATGAATTCCAGCGCCAGCCTAGTCTTCCCAACCCTTCTGGCGCCGTATATGGCGGTGATCCAAAGTTTTCTCTTTGAGAGTTCCTCGATCTCCGATAGGGTTTTGAGTTCGGTTTCCCTGTCGATGAATCTCATTTATTCACCTACTGAATAATTCACCTACTGAATATATTTAAATCTTGTCCCCGCTTAAAATTCTGCTATTGGCTCGCTGAACACACGCCACAAAATTATGGGGGAGCCGGAGCTCGCGCTTGCAGACGAAGTAGCAGTAGTTTACTTGGGTGCCTGTGTAGGTGAGCTCTGGGGAAGGGATTTTTTCCATAAACTTTTCGGCAATGATATTGGAGTCCTCGACCAGTTTGACATCGAGCGGCTTGCCGGCAATGTTAACAGGTCAACGTTACTTGGAACTCCGCGAGTTTGCCCTGCAGGGTTATTTCAGTTGAAAAATATGCACGAAATCCCTCTTCTCAGTAGGCAGGATGTCGTTCAAAATCCCCTCGACCTGAGCCCTGCTTGTCCCGCTGGCGACGATCGTATCATCCAATATCGCAAACCAAGAGTTCCTCAGCCAGAGCTCGCGCAGATGTCTCCCCTGCCTCCGGGCCTGAATCTTCCCCATTTCCCGGTGGTAGAGGGCCAGGAGTCCTCTGTCCTTGTTGATCAACTTCTCTATCTCCTCCCGGTGCCTTTCCCTGCTGCTCCCGCTTTTGAGATAGAACCTCAGCCGGTCGGCGTCGCACTTTTCCTTCTCCTTACGTGAAAACGGGAGCGAGGTTATGATCCCAAACCTCCACTCGGCCTCGCGATAGTCGTCGTTCAGGCTCCGCCGGATATTTCCACCAAAGACAATTCTGTGCGGCACAAAAAACCCATCGTAGACTATCCGTCCCTTGAACGGCAGGAGGACGGCTTTGACGAAGATCGGAAGCTCTGGGCCGAGCATCTCCTCGAATGTCGTGTTGAGGGCAAGCACACCGTAAGCCTTGGAGGGAGGTCCCCCTTCAAGGAAGATCGCATATTCTTTGAGGTACCGGAGCAGAAAGAAACTTCCCTTGATGAGGTCCTTCCAGCCGAAGACTATCTCCAGCTCTTCTGGCGAAAAATCAAAAGGATTCTCCTTAACAAAGGAGTCTATCAAGTCCATTCTGTCATATAAAGCATCCCTGACCTTGATCACATCCTCGGCCCACATTTCTCTGAACTCTTCGAGCGTTGATACCCCCTTGAGTATCCCCAGCCGCTGGTTGGCGTAGAACAACAACGCGGGGTGCAATTTGAAAAATAGTTCAGCATCGTTCTTAGACAGCTTCATCTTTCCAACCTTGTTTTATTTCCACCCACTTAAAATAAATCGAGTCGGCCCAAATAAGTTACGTTACTGCAATGATGATCGCATCGGAGGTTAGATAACATGACAAAACTCAACTTTGTGTGCAAGAAATGTGGAGAAGAATTCGAATCTGATGTGGGTAAAATCTCTTCCCCAGTTGGAGAGGAACGTCCTCATTTTGAGAAAAATATCGTGTGCCCTAGGTGCGGAAGTTTATCCATGGATGAAACCGAATTGACGGAACTTGGACAAACTCGATTAACAGAAGTTTTCATGTCAAAACTCGAAAAATAACATCTATACATTTGCAGCTTGATGTTTCAAGGTCCGGAGTTTAAGGAGGAGGTGCATGCCAATTCCTCCCCGCCTTGAAAGACGGGATTCCCTGGCAGTAAGATGAGTTGCACCTGCGTGGCGCAGGCATAGCCGCACTCCGGAACGTCCCTATTAGGGATTTGGAGATCGAGTCTCCATTGGTCCGCCGCGAGCTTTCATCCGGCTCGCCCGCTGTTCCCCGCGCGGTTACCTGCGCCGACCATCCTTTTGCATTTGGCCTAAAAAACTCACCCCTCTGATAATTGGCCCCTCATCAAGTCCGCCTAGTAGTGCATCTCTTCGGCGTAGTGGTCCTCGTGCTCCTTCTCCAGACACTCATCGCAGAGGAACATGTTTCTCCCCGCCTTCTCCGAGCACTCCACGCATACCCAGGTAGCAACAGTCTTTTTTTCCTGCTCCCTGCACCTCTCGCAGTACTTATATCTCGGTTTACTTCTGGAGACCATGCGAGGATATTTGATACCTGCCACCGGCTCGCTAATTTTTTCAAGAGTAATGAGGTGTCTGACCTCGTTGCCGAAATCGTAGATGTAACTCAGTTCATCCCCCTCCGAGAGCTCGAGCTCGTCGATTTTTACCCTGGCACCACTTCCCCTACCATCCGGATATATCTCGCCGAATCCCGACCGCCACATCCCAGCCGGATAGAACTCGCTCAGGTGATCGAACCAATCGTGACCAAACACGTCACGAATTTTACTATCAAGATCCCTGAGGGTCTGATCCCCTCTTATCTCTATGCGACGCCACTGCCCCCTCCTGTGCGCTAGGGCCACCTTGAACGTGTAAACTCTTTCGGGCCTCGTGTGGCTGGGGTTCAAAGGTGATCGAATGCCCACGGGAATCAACCCCCTAGGGCTATCCCCTTCACCCGCTTTCTCAGCTCGACCAGCTCCTCCTGCACCCCCATCTTCCCGCAAATCTCCTCTAAGTATCTCAGGTCCAGCTTCCCGAGCTGCCTTATGTATATCCCCTCCGCGTCCTTCAGGTCCTGCTCGCTCCCGAACCTCAGCTTGTTGGCGATGATGTCCTCGGGGGAAGCGATGTATGCATCAACGCCTCCTATGCCAACTCTTTTCTTTGTCCTTAGAGTTCTCCGCTCATTCTCTCCATAAGCTCCTTTGACGTCGATGTGGTATTCAGAGCGCTCGTCAAAGATTGTGAAGTGGCTTTTCTCCTTCAAAGCGTCAAGTACATCTTTTTCGTTGACAAAAAATCCCCTATTTCTAAAAGCCTGGACTATCTTTTTAACATCCTCCGCTTTCAGCGAGAGAATGACATCAACATCCCGCGTGGTCCTTATGTTGCCCCAACCAGCGACGGCCACTCCTCCAACGATGACGTACTCTATGTCCAGTTCTTTGAGAGCTTTCGCTGTTTCCTTTGTAACCTCTTCTAGGCTTCGCATTTTTTCGCCCTGCTTATCTTCTCTGCAAAGTTCACGAGGTCAAACATGATGTTGATGGTTTCCTCAGGTGTTTTTCCCCTCAGCCGAAGCGCGTCTCTCCTCCACTCGCGCTCCCTGACCTCCTTCACCTTCCTCCTGAACTCTTCGAGGCTTTCCCGTTGGGACACGTCAGATTTCAAATTTTTGCCACCAGACGTTTTTTAACACGGATGCTGTTACCATTTGAATTTTATCTCACCACGTTCATAAAACCAAATCCGAGCGAGTTCTCCTCCCCAAACCCTGCATCCAGTCCGAACTGCAGCACCTCCCACTTTTTCCCATCTAGGTAGCTGAAGGAAAACTCCCAGATGGAACCAAACATCTTGACCTCCTTCCCCCCGAGCACAACGTGGTTACAGACCTGCTTCTTAAAAATGAACTGCTCAAATATTGGGAACTCCTCAAGTGAGTTGCCATAAAATTCGCGATATTTCTTGAACAAATTATCCTCGAGCTGCTTGATGAAAGGTTCAAACGGCCACTGCTTCCTCCAGTAAACATAATCATAATCCTTGGTTGGAGCTATCTCATAACTCTCAAATTTCTCCTTTGGTATGCGGAGCACGATTGGCGTGCCCGTGATCAGCTTGCATGACTTGCCGATCTTCGGCTCGAGCGCCTTTACCGCCTCTATTCCGAACGACGTATCCCCAACGTTTACTTGTTGTTCTTCTTCCTGGAGTCGGCCCAATCTGTTCGTCAGGATACTTATCAGGCCAACGTCAGGCGATGAGATCAACAGCTGCCTCGCATCGCCTTTTTTCATGTCCTCCGGCGGGAAGATGTTCGAAAAGCAAAAGAACTTGTATCCGCGCTTATCGTGTAGTCTAACGTAGGGTGTGCCATCGAGCAGGCTGTAGATAAACCCTTGGAGCTTGTGATGGTATTTTAGGTCGTATGCTTGGTCTTTAAGCGTCCGCAGCTTCAGGAGGAGGCGCATGTCACCCTCGACCTTGAATCTCTTGTAAAATCTCTTTTGCACGATCTAGTCTGATTTTTTTCTCCCTGACCAATCGCTCCGCGACCTCATCTATGAGCTCTCCCTCCGCACCTGCCATCACGGCTATGTTTCGAGCGTGCAACTTCATGTGACCTAATTGTATTCCATCCGTGACCATCGCCCTCAGCGCCGCAAGGTTTTGAGCCATGCCAACGGCGGCCATCACCTCGCCGAGTTCTCGGGCTGTCTTTACACCTAGGATCTTGAGGCAGACCTTCGCCACCGGATGAACCACGGTCGCGCCACCTATGATCCCCACCGGCATTGGAAGCTCTATCCTGCCCAGTAGATCTCCATCGGGGGTCTTCTCCCAAGTAGTCAAAGGCTTGTACCCGCCCTTCATGGCAGCGAAGGCGTGGGCGCCAGCTTCCAGAGCCCTAGTATCATTGCCCGTGGCTAGGGCGATTGCTACTATGCCGTTCATAATCCCCTTGTTGTGTGTGGTGCACCGATATGGATCAGAATCAGCGAATTCATAAGCCTCAATAATCCCATCGACGACCTTCTCACCCCCGAGCACCCCACTGTCGAAAACGGCCTCAGCCCTCGCCAGCCTCATGTCCGCGAGATTTGAAACTATCCTCAGGTTGACGCTTCCTCCAGTGACCTTCTCGATGAACGGAGCAACTGCCTCAGCCATGGTGTTTACAACATTTGCACCCATTGCATCCCTTGTATCCACGAGGAGGTGAACTATCGCCATTGGTCCGGAGGGGGCGTCGAGCACTCTCACCTCGAGATCCTTCGCCCCACCGCCGATCTTCACGAGCATCGGATCCTGCTCGTTCGCGATCTCGATTATTTTTTCTCTGTTTGATAGGATAGTCTCCTCCGCCTCGGATGGATCTTTTACGCCTGTCAACTGAATTTGCCCTATCATGATGGGTTCGGTGCTGCTCGTGCGGAATCCTCCTTTGACTCGGGCCATCCTAGCAGCGTTTGATGCAGCAGCTATTACGGATGGCTCTTCGATCGCCATCGGGATCAGGTAATCTCTACCATTGATGAGGAAATTCACAGCTATACCAAGAGGTATTTCGATCGTGCCAATGACATTTTCTATCATCCTGTTTGCCTGATCGAGCTTGAGGGATCCCGTGTTCTTGATTATCTTCATCTCTTCATCGTTCAGGTTGGCGAAATCCTTGACAATCTTCAGCCTCTCTTCAGGGCTTAGTTTGTAAAATCCCTCCAGCTGTGAAGTTTTGCCCATTCACTCGCCTCTCTGTATTTTTCACCTGAGATAATTTAAAATCGCGGTAGAGAGGATTATAAAGCATATTGAAATTTAAGTGGAAATATACAAAATCTCATGATGAAGTTTCCTGTTGACCAGTTAGGCGCTTTAAAAGCAGTTTGAAGCTATCGCCGTCGATGTTCCAATCCTTGATATAGCCAGGGCCGCTGACCTCGGCGGTGGGTAGGATGTGCAGGTTTCGTATTCGAACCTCTCGAGCGAGATATTCCTGCTCTTTGGCGAGCAGTTTTAGATATTCACCGACATCCGTGCCGATCATCGCATCCACTCGTTCCTCCATCATTAGATTCTGCTCCTTGCGCATTGTCTGGAACCGCCTCACGAGCTCGCGCGCCAAGCACTCGGCCTTCAGCTCGGGAGTCAGGCGAGCGTCGATTATTACTAGGCCGAACTCCGTCAAAGCAGACACGAAACCATTGGGTAAATTTTCCTTAAATCCAACATCTTCTGCCGAAAGCCTGAACTTCTGTCCTTTAACCTGCAACCCTGTATATCCGTAGCGGTCGAGCTCCGCACGCAGGCGAGGCGCATTCGTCTCCTGAAGTGCGTCGGCAATCACAAGCGCCAGTTCGCCATATTTCCTCCTCAAACTTTCCAAATTGGGCTTACAGACCAATCGAAGCTCAGAAATTTGTTCATCTGCCGTAAGCAATACTAATTCCTTGCAGTTAAGCTGGCTCTTGAGCAAGGTCTGCAACCCCTTTAAAAGCTCCCTAGTTTCCGGCGAGGCAACCCTCACTATTGTCTTGTTCACGGGCCATCTGAGCTTCAGATTTACCTGCTGTCTAGCTGCCGCCGCGCCATCCACGAACGCGCGTGCAATACTCATACCTCGTTCAAGCTTGGCATCGATTGCGACATCACAAGCTGAGGGCCAAGGCAGCATGTGGACGCTCTCAGGTGCTCGGTCATCGATTGCCCTGACCAAGCCACGGTACATGACCTCAGTCGCGTACGGCATGAAGGGCGCCAAAAGCCTCAACAGGTTATGGAGTGCCTGGTACAGTACGACGTAGGCTGAAAGCTTCGCGGGGTCATCCCGCTCCACCCAAGTCCTTGCACGGACTAGGCGCACGTACCACCTGCTCAAGTCCTCAAGCACGAAGGTAGACAGGGACCTCGCTGCAACATGCAGGTCAAAAGCCTCAAATGCCAGGGTAACATCTCGAGTTACAGTATTTATGCGAGAGACCAGCCAGATGTCCTCGGGCAGAAAATTGTCCCGAATTCTCCTCATGTCCACCTTTGCAGGGTTGAACTCATCCAGCGACATGTAGGTCGTCGCGAAGACGTATATGTTCCAAAAAACGTTCATCATCCTTCCGACGACATCGATGCTCTTCCAGCTGAACTTCAGATCCTCCCAGGGTGCGTTAGCGGAGAGCATGTAAAACCGTAGCACATCCGCACCATACTTTTCCATTACATCGCTTGGATCGACCACATTGCCGAGAGATTTTGACATCTTCCTTCCGTGTTCGTCCAGAGCGAAACCATGCATTAACACGAGTTTGTACGGTACCTCGTCGAAAGCTATTACTGAGGCCGCCTGCTGGCTATAGAACCATTTTGTCACCTGATCCTCGCCCTCGGTGATAAAATCTCCCGGCCATATCTTTTTGAAGAGCTCGTCCTGTTTTGGATATCCCAAGCTCGCCCAGGAACAGATGCCCGAGTCGAACCAAACGTCGAGCACATCCGGCACGCGTCGCATTTCACCTTTACAGTTTGGACAGCTCAGCACCACATCATCGACCTGCGGCCTGTGGAGATCGATCCCGGCCAGCGAAGTTGATGACGCTTTCGCGAGTTCCTGCAGGCTGCCGACAACACTTACATTGCCGCAACTCTGGCACTTCCAAATCGGTAGAGGGATGCCCCAATAACGCTGGCGGGAGATGCACCAATCGCCCACTGACTCCACCCCATTAACATATCGAGCAGCGACCCACTCCGGGACCCACTTGACGTGAGCCCCATTTTTCTCGAGGATCCTTGGTTTGATCTCGGAAATCTTCAGGAACCATTGGGGTGTGGCGCGAAAGAGAAGGGGTGTATGGCAGCGCCAGCAGTATGGGTATGAGTGAGTTATCTCTTCCCTCTTCAGAAGCAAGCCCTTCCGCTGGAGGTCATCTAGGATAATGTTATCTGCTTCTTTCACGAACAATCCAGAATATTTGCCCGCATCGGTTGTAAACCTCCCATCAGGACCAACAGGACTGAAAATAGGCAGGTTGTACTTTGCGCCTATGACAAAATCCTCCTCGCCGTGTCCTGGGGCGGTGTGGACGCATCCAGTTCCTTCCTCAAGAGTGACGTGCTCTCCGATGATGACCTTGTGATGTTGTGTGAACTCCTGCTGCTTTGGAACCTCCTCGAGTAACGGATGCTCGTAGCGAAGGCCCTCCAGTTCCTTCCCTTTCACCGAACCAATTATCCTGTAATTGCTGATGTCTAACTTACCCATGACATCTGCGACGAGGGCCTCTGCCAGGATGTAGATATCATCGCCGACCCCGACTCTCGCATACGGGTAGTCGGGATGAACGCAGACGGCAACATCTGCTGGCAATGTCCAGGGAGTAGTCGTCCATACTGTAAGGTATTCATTTGGCTTTCCGATCAGCCTAAAGCGCGCGAAAAGCGACGGGTCCCGAGCATCGTAGTACTCGCCCCGGACCTCGTGCTCCGCCAGGGCCGTCTCGCAGCGTGGACACCAGTGGATGACCCGAAGGTCCATTCGTAGCAGGCTCTTCTCGTATGCCCGTTTTAGAGTCCACCAAGCCGACTCGATGTAGTCATTTGTGAATGTGATGTATGGGGAATCCCAGTCCATCCACACACCTATGCGTTTGAATTGATCAGTCATGAGCGCAACGTGGTCGATGGCCCACCTCTTACATTCATCGATGAATTTTTTCACGCCGAAGGTCTGCTCTATCTCTTTCTTGGACTTTATGCCCAGCTTTTCCTCGACCTTCACCTCGATGGGTAGGCCGTGGCAATCCCAGCCAGGCTGCTTTCGGACGTTGAATCCTCGCATGGTCTTGTACCGAAGGATAGCATCCTTGATGATCTTGTTCCAGGCGGTTCCTAGGTGAATTGACCCGCTCGCGTAAGGTGGTCCATCCAAGAAAAACCATAAGGGGTCGCCAGCGTGGAGTCGCTTGACCTTGTCGTCGATTCTGCTCGATGTCCACCAATCTAGGACCTCTCGCTCAGATCTTTTAGCATCATAAATCTTTGGAGCTGGTTGTATCATGTTTTCAAGCCCTGAAATTTATCGCTAGTAATGCTTAAAAAACGTCTCACTATCAGACCGCTTGTTTTTTGAAGCTTGCAGCCACGCATTCTGCATTACTATAGCTATGATAGGGAAGATAGTTTCACAAATTTGAATTAATCCTCAAAATGGTTTACATACGGGTGCTGGGGTTGATGGTTCAGAAATGTACAAAAATGTGTTCGAAGAAGTGCGAATTGTGTAATGATGATGTCTCGCGCTTCATGCGCTCAGTTGT
>Ga0315280_10003006_pt1 | contig 26429 bp, 29 predicted proteins | sample YL17G06_40_MG_FD_203697 | JGI IMG/M metagenome (GOLD analysis project Ga0315280, IMG submission 203697) | Sediment microbial communities from Yellowstone Lake, YNP, Wyoming, USA - YL17G06_40 | ecosystem: Environmental > Aquatic > Freshwater > Lake > Sediment | place: USA: Wyoming | collected...
TCATCAGGCTCTGAGACAGACCCTCATGCTCAAGTGGCCTGTTCATAGGCGCAAAGCCATGTTTGTCAATTCTCAAGCCCCACAAAACCATTAAACGCTTGTGACTCCCAGGCTTTCATCTAAGGTTTGCGACTTGCATCATAGAGGCCTTTGGGAGAAGTCGCCGACTCTTTGGCCTTGGGTGTGAGATTTTCAAACGCCTTGGCGAAAAACTCGAAGGCCTTGTCGCCCAGCCTGTCATACAGAAGGCGATAGCTGTGCTTGACGTTGGGAACCTCCGCGTATTCGTGCCTCTCCTTGACGGTCAGCCCGGCCTTCTGAATGAACTCGTCAATCAGCGTGTTGGAGGCGTGGTGAATATCCTCCTCGGAACGAACCCATTCGACGACTTTCACCATCTGCTCCGCCATCATGGCGGCGTGCTCGTGGATCACCTGCTCGATGTTTGAACTCGCTGAGGCCATCCTGACACCCCTCGCCCCTTACCTAACCCGCGCGGTTTTCCCTTGCCTCGCGTCCACCCCGCTGTTGGCTCGACAAGATAGAATGCACTACCTGGCTTTGCAGGTCAACGCCCTTTTGGTTGACCACCGCTGTCCGGCATGTGTCGAATTGCCTTCGCAGAAACCGTGCGATTGCATTTTTGTCTTGAGAATCGCGCCACGTTGAGCCAGTTGTAGCAAGCAGCGCGGAATAGCGACATGATAGAGGTTGACTTGGCGGCAGAAGATGGGTTTCAAAGAAGGAGTGCAGGAGCGCTTGGAGCGCGCCGTGGGCCGACCGCCTCGTAAAGTGAAGCAACCGCTCAAAAATGACCCGGCAAAGGAGTTGAACCATGAAGATCGTGATTGCTTTCTGTGCCATTGCAGTCGCCGCAGCGTTTGGCGCGGGATTAGCGCAAGCGGCCAACGCAGAGGCGGCATCGAAGGACAGACCGGCGGGTGAAGCCGCGGCATCCACCCCTTCGCCGGCCAACAACAAAACGGTCGCTCTTGACACGGAGGGGCATCTGGTCGGTTGGTGGAAATTCGATGAGACTTCCGGCAAGAGCGCCGCGGATTCTTCGAAACAACACCACGACAGCGTCCTTGAAGGTGAGTTGTCGTTCGACACTCAGTCGGCCCCCGGCCGGATCGGGACAGCCATTAAGCTAGAAGGGAAAGGGTGCGTCCGGATCAGTGGATTCAAAGGAGTGACCGGGACGCGACCGCGTACCATTGCGGCCTGGATCAAGACGGCCTCACCATCCGGGGAGATCGTCTCGTGGGGGCTCAATGATTTCGGCAAGATGTGGACGATGAGTTTCATCCGATCGCGCGTTGGCGTGACGCCCAAGGGCGGGTACTACTACATGAAGGCCGGGGTCAACGACAATGAATGGCATCACGTGGCGGCGGTGGTGAAGGAAGGCTCCCCACCGAACCTTCATGACAATGTGAGACTGTACAGAGACGGGGTACTGGCGGAAATCGATGACATCGGACTTCTGGACCTCTGGCCCATCGATACCGGAGACAAAGAGGACGTTAAGATCGGCCAGCGATTCAAAGGCCTTATTGACGACCTCCGCATTTATGATCGCGCTCTCTCGGATGATGAAATCAAAGCCTTGTTCAATCTGGAGAGCGATCATCCATTGACCAATCTTAAGGAGAAAGGAAAGGAACGATGAAGAACCAACGAGAAACCCGGCGCGAGTTTGTGCGCGACACCGCGATAGCGGCAGCCGGTTTGGCTGCGGGGCTTAGTGGTCTGGCCGGCCAAAGCACCCAAGCCGCTACGGATCAGGCGGGCGACACGTCGAAGATCCTCAACTACAATCCCAACATGGAGTATCGCAGGCAGGGCAAGACGGGCCTGATGGTCTCGGCCGTATGCCTGGGCGGACACTCGAAGAGCAAAGACCAGGAACGCGCCGAAATAGTCACCCGGTGCATTGACGTGGGCATTAACTACATTGATGCCTGCACCGACGGCGAAGTGAGGCGGGACGCTAAAGCTCTCAAGGGACGGCGCGACAAGATGTATCTGGCGCTGTCGCATTGCGGCAACGAACCGCGCAACGAGAACTACCGCACGGCGCCGAAGCTGCTGGAGTCGCTCGATTCGGTGCTCAAAGGGTCCAATCAGGAGTACACCGATCTATGGCGCATTACCTGTTTTGAACCCGGCGGTCGGCACACGTTCGACACCTCCTGCGAGATCGTGCAGGCGCTGGAGACGGCCAAGAAGCAAGGGAAAGCCCGGTTCATCGGGTTCTCATCGCACGACCGCCGCTGGATCAAGTTCATGATCGAGTACTTCCCCCAGATTGACGTCGTTTGCTTTCCTTTCACGACCATGAGCAAGACCGCTCCAACCGACAGTCTTTTCCCGGCGCTGAAGAAGTGCGACGTGGGCGCGTTCGGCATCAAGCCGTTCGGGGCGGGGTCGCTCTTCGAGGGCAACCGGGAAGAAGACTACAAGCGAGCGCGCCTGGCCATCCGATACATCCTGGCCACGAACACCGTCATTCCCATTCCCGGCATGAACAGCGTGGCCGAGGTGGACAATGTCGTAAAGGCCGTGATGGAGCGTCGCCAGCTCGACGCGAAAGAGAAGGCCGAGATCCGGAAAGCCAGCGATAAAATGTGGGCCAACTTGCCAAGCCATTATGAGTGGTTGAGGGATTGGGAGTACGTCTGAGCAGCAAACAATACACTCATTCGCTGTCACAGTGCAGGGGCAATAGCGCCTTCCGCCCAACTCATGCCCCCGACGGAATGGGAAGAAGATGAGATATTTTTTTTCGTTGTTTGCCTTGGCCGCGGCAATCGCTGCTGGCATGGGCTGCGAGAAGATAAAGGCTGACCAAGCGACCGCGACCAATGAGCCGGCGACGGTATCGTCAACGTCCACGGCCAGCCAGAAATCCGCCGCGCAGACCCAACCAACGCCGCCGAAGAAAGACGAACCCCTGCTTCTCCTCGACAATGGCCCGCAAGACAAGCCTTCGACAGGGCCCGTAGCGGACAATAGTCGCTGCCACGTTTGCCACCTGAATTTCGAACAGGAAGAGATGGCGCTGATCCATGCGCGGGCCAATATCGGCTGCGCAAAGTGCCATGGCCCATCGGACGCTCACATCGCCGACGAATCGTGGGCCTCGGGCGGAAACGGCACGGCGCCAGACATCATGTTCCCCCCGGATAAGATCAATCCGTTCTGCATGGAATGTCACCCCAAGGAGAAGATCAACACCGATACCCGCTGCCTCTTTTTGACCGGTGCGAGTGACAAGAAATACTGCACCGATTGCCATGGCAAGCACCACATGGCCAGTCGTAAGTGCAAATGGAAGTAGGCCTGTCAATCGCTGAAGAATTAAGGACTTCACATGGTCCTCGCAAAGAGGGGGGCAACTGCTGGCCAAACATCACCTCAAAGAAGGAATGCGCATCGCCAAAGCGAGCCAATGCCTCATGAATGTCAGGCCGGAGACCGAGATTCGCTGGCATCGGAAAGGCGTCAAGCGGTATTGGCTGTTTCTTTCGAGATTCAGGAAAGAGAAAAGGACGCCTGTGCGTTGACCGGGAACTGCGGAATAGGTGGATCTTATTTTGGCGAGAGGCCAGATGAGAATAGCGCTGCGGAATATCGTTGACGCCGTCGGCGCAGGCATGCCTGAAATCCAATACGTCACAACGACGGATGGGTGAGTGTATTATGGCGGAGTATGACTTCAGGTGCGAGAAGTGCCGCAAGAAGTTCACGGTCACAATGCCCATGAGCGAATATGGGACGAAAAAGACCAAATGCCCCAAGTGCAAGAGCGTAAGGGTCACTCAAGTCCTTCGGCCGTTCTTCGCCAAAACTTCGAAGAAGAGCTGACGGGCACTTCGAGCGGACCGGCGATTCAACTTATGTAATTCTGTGAGGTGTGGCATGGCGGAGTATAGAGAGAATCGCACGAGGCGTCTTTTTTTGCGCGATCTGGGATTGCTGGCCGGCGGGATCGCCGTGGCGTCGGGCCTGCCGACTTTTGCAGCCGACGAGAAAGCGGCCGACTTGATCGTCGTTAGCGGCGACGATCCCAAAGCCATGGTCAAGAAAGCCGTCGCCGAGCTCGGTGGTATGAAGAAATTCGTTTCCAAGGGCGACGTGGTTGTCGTCAAGCCCAACATCGCCTGGGTTCGCAAGCCAGAGACCGCCTCCAACACCAATCCTGACGTCGTCGCGGGCCTGATCGAAATGGCCTTCGATGCGGGGGCCAAAGAGGTCAAGGTCTTCGACCGAACGGATCGCGTCCCCAAGGACTGCTATGATATGAGCGGGATCGCCGAAGCGGCGCGGAAGCTGGGCGCCAAGGTTTTCTACCAAACCGAAATGAAGACGGTCAAATTCCCGCTGAAGCAGGGCGTATATCTCAAGGAGGCGGTCATCGCCCAAGACGCGCTCGACTGCGACACCTTCATCAATGTTCCCGTCGCCAAACACCACGGATCGACCAAGCTGAGCATGGCGATGAAAAACCACATGGGAATTGTTTTCAAAGAAACGCACGAAGTGTGGCACCCCAATCTCAACCAGGCGATCTCGGACTTCGCCTTTCATTTCAAACCGAAACTCACCGTCCTTGATGCCTATCGCATCCTGGTGCGCCACGGCCCGCCCGGGGGCAATCTCGAAGACGTGCAGACACCCAAGAAGTGCATCGCCGGTGTGAATCAGGCGGCAGTGGACGCCTACGGCACAACGCTGTTCCCCATGTGGGCCAAACAGCCAACCGACATTCCTCACGTCGCGCTGGCAGGCAAGATGGGCGTCGGCGAGATTGACTTGGCCAAGCTGACGATCAACCAGGTCACTGCCTGAATTTCCACAACGTGTTAGAACCTATCCGAAAACTAGAACAGCCTTCCGACGTGGCACGGCCATCTTGCCCGTGAAAAGGGATTTTACCGATCATGGGCAGTCCGCCCGACGGCGGACATGCCACATCCTCAGCCAGTGCTTTCAGGTTTTCAGATAAGCTCTCAATGTGACCTATGGCAGTAGCCAAACACGGGTCAAAAGCCATCCGTCATCACGGCGATGCGATCACGAGCCATGAATCGTAACTCGTAAACCGTAAAAGACACCAAGCGCGAGCACTATTTTAGGCTTCCAGGACGCATGGCGGTCACCGTCGCGGTCAGCGGCGCGCAGACCGGCAAGTGATCGGATGGGTATTGGCCATTCTCAGTGTAAGCAGGCCGCTCGACGCGCACGGCTCGGAGCGGGCGCCGGTAGAGAATCCAATCCACAGTCGAGCCGGACCAGACAGGTCGGAACCAGAAGTTCCATGTGTATCTCTGTGACGTGCCGGTGTCGGTCCAGGGGTCGCTCAGTCGCGCCCGCTCGCGAAGAATTTGAATCCCGCTCGAATCGTTGTCATGGATGTTGAGGTCGCCGGTCAGGATCGCCCAGGAGTTCTCGCTGGCCGTCTTGTTGATGCAATCCGCGACGAACTGGCAGAGTTTGACCTTCTCCGGTTCCTGCAAAGCGGGCGGGTAATGAGTGTTGAAGACAAACATCTCACCTTCAAATTCCTTGAACCGAAGATGGACCCAGTCGAGGGATCGCCCTGTGGCCAGCAACCTGAATGTCCCTTGGTTGCGCTTGCTGAACTTCTCCTGTTTCCAGAGAATGCTCGCATGGAAGTCATAGCGCTCGAGGGTCCGCACAAGATAGTCGCGCTGGCCGGGCTCGGCCTCCTGAAGTCCGACGATATCGGGGTCTTTCTGAGCGATCGCCGCAGCGACCATGGCTTTGCGCCCGTCCCAGGGATGCGGACGACCATCTCGTTCCACCTTGTTGTCCATGCTTTGAAATCGGACGTTGTAGCTCATCACGCTTAGTTCGAGAGTCTGAGAAGAAACCCGCCTGGCCGACGGGATCGTTTCGGCGCTATTCTGTGCGGCATCGGGTTGCCTGGCCGCTAGGACAGCGCCCAACAATAGGACAATCACACCGATAAACGGAAATACCGTCCTGCGCATTACGAATCCCTCCTACGTCCGTCACTTGTGATTTGATGGGGATTTACCCCTGCCGTCATTGCGAGGAGTCCGCCGGAGCCTGGGCGAAGGCGGACGACGAAGCAATCTCGTCGCCGGTGTGTCCCAAGACAGGATTGCCTCGTTGCCGACGATGGCGACTCGCAATGACACCGACGCGCGTTCCAGCAAACACCGTGTGACAGACTACCGGAACAATCAAGAGTAACCACGGGGAATATGGGAACGCAGCGCGGCGAAGCCGCAGCTAAAATGAAAAGACCAAAGCGAGGGTTCAGGGGTCAGGGATCAGGGGTCGGCAAGAAGACGGCTCAGTTCTGACCTCTGACCCCTGGCCCCCGATCCCTGATCCCATACCGGTGCCAAACGCACATCCCAGGAATCTTGCTGGAAAAAGCAGAAAGCGTGACGCTGTAACAGGGAGAAGGGCTTGGGCTTCCCATTTTCCCCGTGTCCCCGTGGTTCATTCTTCTCGACGCTCTTGGGCTGTTGAAATCAACGCGGCCTTGATGGAGGGAGGCGCAATGGTGAAGGCGAAGGAGAGCCTCGCGCGAACGGGAACTGCCACGAAAACTGGAAGTGAGCGGGGAGAGGCTGGAGGTCAGAGATGGAACGAACGGCGCGCGGATATTCATGAGGCCTTCTTGTCGCTGGGCTGCGCTGTCATCTGTTGGAAACATTGGCGACGCTCATTTTGTTAGGGACTCTAAGTACAGATCGGCAGGGCTCCTGCTTATCTACAAGCACGGCACTTGAGTGTCATGCGCTAAGGGCAGGAATTCGGTCATCAATTTGCTGTATTCTGCGTAGTAGGCTTGCCAGTCGGCGTCCTCCCAGTCCTCCGGCTTCAGAGCGATTTTTCTCTCGAGAATCTTTGAACAGACGGCTTCAGCAACAATCTCAGCGAGGAGCACGCGGAAGTGTTTTTCTTCCTGGCCGGGAAAAGCTTTCGGCGGCCCCAGGTACCGCCGTAACGACGCATGTCGCGCGGCGATCTCGATGACGTTCGTGCGCCAGCGATACCGCATGTTTTTCAGGTCGATATCCTCGATCTGGATTTTTATGCCCGGTTCCATCGCCGAGACAAGCTTCGCCGAACATCTTTTGCCCTCTGCCGTGGCGGTGAGCACTACGGTCCGGTCCGGTTTATCAGTTGTAACCTTGAAGCCGCATATAGCAATGCCCAGATCAGGGCGGGGCACGAGCTTTGTAGAACCTGACACCCTGAAAGCTGTGTCCGAGCATACAACCTCACAGGGGGTCTCCTTAGAAAACACCAAGGGGTACGGCGCGAGAATCCTAATTGTTTTCGGAGTCCCCGTTCGTACGGAGTACACCTTATGGCTAAATGTGAAATCCTTGATGTGCGCGTACCTGTCTCGCGCAGTCTCCAAGACTTCCACAGTGCTATCGGCGTCAATGGATCCGATCTGAGCGCGCAGAGCGCTTGCTTTGGTGGGCTTTTGCCCCGTCACCTGCCACACACAGCGAAGCACGTCTGTCTGCTTTGGGTGCTGCTCCAGAAAGCAAATGCGCGGCGTCGCGCTTATCTCGTCAGTCTCGCACGTGATGGTTACACTATCCCCCACAGAGAACTCCGGGAAGGCTTTTCGACTGATGTTAAGCCAGAATGGCTGGCTATGCCCAATCAGGATCTGCGCGAATGGCGGGCAGAGGCTATATCCCTTCTTTCTGAAGTTGGTATCTTCAACCTCGTCATCGCTCGTGCGGCTAGTCTCCTCCTCGTCGCGATACTTCTGCATGAACTGTGTCGCCACTTTCTCAAGGACACGGAGTCTCCTTCGAGTGTCTTCACTTTCGATTTCCGCCCGACTCTTTTCCTCTCGTGTGCGTTCTTCCTCTACGAGCGGCCTGAGGCGCTTGAGGGCTTCGTTGAACAACGCTTGAACAAAGGGATGAGCGCGGTCCAGTCCCCTTCGGGTGGCCTCTATGATGGCTCGCGGGTTATCCTTGGTCGGTTCGAGTCCCTTCTCGAAGCGGTCACGCCAGTCGTTCTGCAAGGTGTCGATATAGTCACACGTGAGCCTTCCAACGAACCACTCTGCATGTGGGTCATGTTCCAAATCGCTTGCGAAAAGTGTAGCCTCGTGAATAGCGTGCCGGGACTTGATCAGTATGCCCCCATTTCGGAACCTCGGGCGCTTGTCCTTGAGTCGTTCATGGGCTCGCTCGATTATCAGCTTTGCTTCGGCTTGTGGATACCCTGGGATCTGCAATCGCTCACTTAGCCGCTTTGTCCGCGCCATCGGATCCCATGTGAGCTTATCTTCGCGGATTTGTCGAAGATCACGAAGGACGACAATCCTGTCTGGGGAGGAAAGAATATCACGCAAGGGAATCAGGTCGCGTATCTCTGATCGAAGAGTATCATGTTGTGGGACAGGACTCGCGTCAGGGTTGACAGTCAGTGTCACGAGCGTTCCAGTTCCTTGCGGGATTCCAATCTCGGCACGATGCTTGTGAGTTGCCAGCTCAGAGGGATAAGGAGTGAACTTTCCCTGGGGGGAAATCCTACACTTATGGTATTGGCCATCCTCGGCTATCGAGTCAAAACTCACCCCACCCAGCACCGCAACATCTTTCGCCCCCCGGGAGTGTGCGCCGCGAACCGCATGTCCATCCTCTGCCCCACTGACTCTTTCACCCACGCGCCAGATCTTCCTTTTCATGACCTCTGCTGTCATACCATCTGCGAAATCTCGAACACGAACAGTGCTGGCTGTTCCCTTCCGCTTGCGTTCCACCTCGATTTCAATGCGGCCGGGTTCTTGTTGAATTCCTTTGTCCTTGAGAACCACATACCGATCGTCAGCATTGGTGATCAATTCCACAAGGGCATCATAGATATCGTGGATCCCCATCTGAGCGTTCTGCCGCCAGTACTGCCGCGTACACTCGAGGTCCCAAGTCTTCGGCGTTTCCATGGCGAACCTCCCAAAGGACGTGGAGTTTAGCCATCCTGGCATCGAAGGAAATCTTCGCAGCATTTAAGGAACGCAAGAACGTCCTTGTTCTTCAGGGCCTCAGCTAGATTGCGAAAGGTTCTTATCCGATCTTGCCAGACTTCAGGCCCGGCATCCACCCGGCAGCGCATCATTTCTGCAACGTCCCCTATAGATGGTGTGAAATCCTTTGGCTGCCGAAGAAACTCACGAAAAGCCGGGTGGTCTGTGATTCTCGCCAGTTTCATTAGGGCGGTCTGACGCTGCCGCCTCGGTTCGCGTTGGCCGAGTATTTGCGCCAGGGTCTCCTCATTCGCCATGACCCACTTCACACCGTCCGCGGTGAGCTGCCAGCCGTCTGCTCGCGGGCCGGTCCCTGTAACCTGCCGCTGCCCGGAACCCCGCCCGGCCCGACCTGTGACTAGTGAGCCGTTTTTTTCTTTTCTGGCGTCCATAAGAGCTGACCGAACGATATCCTTGTCAGGGTACTGAGGGTGTCTCACCCATGAGAAGATATCGCGGGCCAACTCGTAGCACTTGATGGCAACATCTTCCGTGTGCACTGTTTGGGAAGTCCCGCCGAGCAAGTAAAGAGCGTATGTCGCTATCTTCCAGTTTGCAAGATTGCCCCTCATCGTGTCTTGGTCCCGTGTGGGATCACGCTCGTCCATCTATCTCTCCTCTTTCACGGTAAGCCAAGAAACTCTCACATCGCCTTGCAATTGTTTGAACTCCGGATCGCCGGTCACCAGTTCGGCGTTCTTGATCTTGGCCAGCGCGGCGGCGAAGCAGTCGGCGTAGGACATCCTGTACTTCGCTTTCAGCTTGGCCGCCTCGCGGACGAGGTGGAGGTCGTCACCGACCGGGACTAGTTCGATGGGCAACGTGGCCAATTGAGTCATCGTCTGCTCCGCCACCTGTTCCCCTCCTGCGCGAGTGAGGCCGCAGTACACCTCGCCCCAGTTCACCACGCAAAGCAGGAGCCGGACCTTCTCGTCCCTGGCCCTTTGCAGGAGTCTCTCCACCTCTTCCGCCGCCGGCTCATCCTTGAGGAAAGCCATCAGCGCCCAAGCGTCCAGGACCCTCGCTGCCATCACTCCCGCTCCTTTTCCTCGCGCTTTATCTCCTGGAGCGTTTCCATGAGCGGCAAGTGTTTGAGCGACCCGCGCAGGCTGCGGATGAAGGCGCGGGTGATCGGCCTGATGAGGATGCCTTGCGGCGTGGCCATGACGTGGGCGCGCGTGCCGGCCTCGATTTCAAACTCCTTGCGGAGCCAGCGGGGAATGACCACTTGGCCTTTGACCGAGAAGTAAACCGTATCTGTTTTCGTTCCCTTATTCATAGGAATAGGGTACAATCTCCCAGAAGTAAGTCAAGAGAACAATCGTTGTATTTTACAATAGCAGACTTACAAAATCGAGCATCAATGCACATCATTGATTTTGGGAGTTATACGATCTCCAACAGCGTCTGTCCGGCACCGTTGAGACAAGGGAACGGGTTGCTGATTCATTCCTCTCCCTCAAATTGATTCGTGAATTCCATGACCGAGACCTCGAACCAATTCTGATCCAGCCGCAGATAGTTTGGATTATAAGGAGAGAGTCTCAATAGGACAAGGCCACAACCCCAAAGGGCAGTGGCCAATGCTCCCAAACCGCCGCCGACGGTGGCGCAACCTTCAAATGGGATTCCCATTCCTTCAGCAACTTCCGGTGATCTTCGAGAACGGAATCATGCTTGCCATCGCCTGCCAGGTTTTTCGTCTCGCCGGGGTCAGCCTGCATGTCAAACAGTTGCTCCACTGGATCGCCCTTGTAGGTGACATACTTATAGGTCGGGGTGCGAATCATGCGACCGATAATCTTGACCTCGGCAGCCACAAACTCACGCCATTCGGTCGTCTTGCCTTCCAGAAGCGGCCTCAGGCTGCGGCCCGTCACATCCGGCGGCGTCTTGATTCCCAGGAAGTCGCAGATCGTCGGCGTAATGTCTATGCCGGACACGAGATGGGCGAGGTCTTGTTTCTTCTCAGGAATACGCCCCGGGTAGGAAACAAGGAGCGGCACTTTTACCGCCTCGTCATAGGCGTAGTTCTTGCCGATCATGTGGTGGCACGCGCGACCTTCGCCGTGATCGGACGTGAACACAATCACCGTATTCTCTGCCTCGCCGGAGTCTTCGAGGGCGTCGAGGATGCGCCCGATTTCCGCGTCAGCCATTTCGACGTGACGATAATAGGCCCATAGATAATACCGCCATTGCTCCTCGGACCAGTTTGGTCGTCGCACGCTCATCGCCTTGGGTTCGCGCGGGTCATAGTTGAAGTTGGGAGGCAGCTTTGGGAATTTCCCGGCGATCTTGGGCGGAGCCTCCCAACCGTCGGGCGACATGTGTCGGGCGTGCCAGGAGCAAATGTCGTGTGGCTGGAAGAGCGATGCGACCATCAGAAACGGCGGCGCGTTGCCCACGCGGTTTCGCAAATATCCCTCGCACGCCCGCGAGATGGCTGAGTCGCCCAGGTTGCCCTGGCTGGCGACGCCCGCCGGAAGAACCGTGAAGCCGGGCATGGTCGCCGGATTCGGTTCGGGAAGGTCACACTTGCCCGCCCAAATCGTCTCGTAGCCTTCCTGTCCAAACCACTGGCCTATGTTGGGCACTTCGGCGCGGATCGGAATAACGTTGCGGACCACACCCGTCTCCGACGGCATACGGCCCGTGATCATGCTGGCGCGGGCGGGCGAACACACCGGGTCGGCGCTGTGCGATTGCATGAACGATACGCCGCGGCGGACCAGACGGTCCAGATTGGGCGTATGCAACTCCTTGCAACCAAGCGCCGAAATCGTGCCTAATCCCTGTTGGTCGGTCATCATGAGAAGAATGTTAGAGCGTTTGCCTGTGCGGATGGCGGGCGCTCTGGCGCCAAGCGCCGCTCCAGCCATCAGCGATGTCATACCGACGGCCCCGGCCTTGACGAATTCTCGCCGCGTCATCCCGAAAGAAGCGCGGGTGCGATGGTCTCGTGTCTGCTTCATCACCTTATCCTCCCTCCGGCTCTCGGCTTGCCGTCGCTTTGGCGTTGGCGCGCGGTCGGGTCGTAAAGATACGCGCGAGCGCCGCATATAGCAAAGAGCAGCCGGTGCTGTTCGTCCACGTAATAGTGATAGGGCAGAATTCCTTCGCCAATCTGCTCGTAGTGAAACAAGCGGAGCAGCTTGTCGGCCAACTTCAGTTCCGTCGTTTCGAGAAAAGAAAGCCGCTGGTTTTCCTTCACGAGGTCAAGGTCTTCAAGGAGCGTGAATTGAAGTGGTGCCATCTCCTTGCCCGGCAGGCGCTGGACCGCATCAAAGAGAGACCAGTTGCTGGTGAAGGGAAGCGCGATCTTTCGGGTGTGAGTCCGCGTGCCGAACCTCGTCTCGATGACTCCGGCCTTGACCGTCGCGGTCTTCTCGATCCGGAGGTTGCTTACGGGTTTTTCGTCGGGACCGAGAAAGGACGACTCAAACTGCCAGGACTGCGGTGTGGACAGCGCATCGGACGCGCACTGGAGTTTCGCCTTGATCTGCTGGGTTCCGCCGGCCTTCTGGGCAATGACCGACTCGACGCCCAGGGTGATCGAAGCGCCCCGAGATGTTGCCGTGCGTTCGATGTCCAGAAACCCCGGCGACAGATTGCTGTCCACAAAGCAAATGGCATAGGTCTGTTCCCAGGAGCCGTTGAGGTCGAAATCGCCGGTCGGCGGCGAGAAGCTGTCGAGGAACGCGCCCACACCATCCAACGGCCAGGGATACTTGCGGGGGCTTTTCCTTTTCGCCTCTTCCGGTCTGCGCTTTTTTGCTGCGCCCATCGAGTATTCTCCTTTCTGGTTCGCTCTAGAACGAGGCGCCAACGAATGTGCATACGGCACCGTACGAAGGAGAAGCCCACCACACAAAGGCAGTCACACCGCTGGCGAGCATGGCTAAACCCACCGTCGCGACGAGACAGCCCAGCAGCCTCGTCGAAGTCGGTAGGCCAAAGACCATTTCCCGTTCGTCGGATTTCAGAAGCATGGCGCAAGACCCCCTTCGGGCATCGGTCGTTCAGCCTAAGACGTAAAGCAAGGCATCCGGTCACACTCGAATGTATTCGGGCTGAAAAGCGTGAGGTCCACACGAGACCTACAGCGACCAGCCCTCCCGATATTTCGAGCGCAACAAGGCATCAGCCTCTGCGTTGTTGATGATTTTCATAGTGACGGGATCGAACTCCAGTTTGCCCTCGAATTGAGTTGCGATGTTGCCCAACAGGAGCAGTTCTATAACCGGGCCGGAGTGGTCAAAATTGGACAGAGGCGCCGGCCCACTCTTGCAGGCATCAAACCACTCCCACTCGTGGCCCTCGACATGCGGCAGCTTCTGTGGCGGCCCGCCCGACTTGGGGAAGTCGCGTTCGGGTAACAGCGCACACGACGAATTGTGGGCGTTGGTGTGGACCACGCCTTTGCTGCCCACAAGCAGCGTGCCCGATCGTGGCGTCCAGCTGTTGTCCTTCCACTCGAGCGACCGGCCGGCGATCTTTTCCAGGCGTTGCCAGATGCCCTGCCGTTGGAGCTCCGGTTCCGGCGCGCTATACCAATGGATTCGCACCGGCGGAAGCGGCCCACGGGCGGGGAGGTCGAAGCGCAGAACTTGCCAGCGAGGGAAGGACTCGAGGCACCGCTCCGAGGTCTCTGCCTCGACGCGGATGTTCGCTTTCGTTTCACCGCCGGCCTCCCACAAAGCACCCAGCTTGAGGGCCTTGAATGCCAGGTTGATCGAGTGCGAGCCGCCGCCCCCCAAGGCCCCCGTGCCGAAATCCCGCCAAGCGCCCCAGCCGGTTACGTAACGCGGGTGATACGGGCGGAAGGGGGCCGGACCAAGCCAGAGATCCCATTGGAGGTAATCCGGCATCGGCGGGCGATCCTGGGGCCGCTGAAGCGGTCCCGACCCACCAAATACGAACCACACGTGCACCTCGCCGATCTCGCCAACCGCCCCCTCCTGGATCAGCTCCAAGGTGCGACGGAACGAATCGCTGGCCATCCCCTGATTGCCCATTTGCGTGGCCACCTTCTGCTCCTTGGCAATCTGGCGCAAGGCGCGGGCCTCGGCGACATCGTGCGCCATGGGTTTCTCGACAAAGACGTGTTTGCCCCGTTTCATGGCCGCGGCGGAGATCACGGCATGGGTATGGTCGGGCGTGGCCACAACAACCGCGTCGAGCCGGTGGTCCATCTCATCGAGCATCTTGCGGAAGTCCTGGTGCCTAGACACCTCAGGAAGATTCTTGGACAACTCTGCCGCACGATTTCGGTTCACGTCGCAGATGGCCACGAGGTTCTGGCCAACCCTGGGGATGGTTCTCGCGTGATACGACCCGCGCTGGCCGGCGCCTACGAGGGCGATGTTGAGCTTCTCGTTCGCCTGGTAGGTTCGGGCGGACGCGCTATTCTTGAGAACCAATAGCCCCGCTCCGCCAAGCGTCATGCCAGCGAGAAATCCGCGTCGGTTTGTTTGCGACCTCATCGCCTTTCGCTCCTTCCCTGGGGATATGCTTCCGATTTCCCTCTCCTGCGCAACACCTATTCAAAAGGCCGGCCTCGAAGAATGCACGGATCCTTGTGGTCTTTTCACGCGCCGAATCAGAGTTCGTCCGGGCGGTCGTCGGGCCGAGGCGGTGGGTCAACCCCTTTGCCGTTGTAACGGACGACGGCGAATTTCAGCGGCTGCGCTGCGGTGTTTGTCAGACCGTGGTAAACCCATGGCGCGGCGTAAAGGACGTCGCCCGTCCTGGCCGGCATTTCTCTGTCCTCGAGCGACCAGGTGCCGGAGCCCTCGACCAGCATCAGGTATTCCTCCTGCGCATGGCGATGGGCTCGGTGGACGGCCTTGCCTGGCTGGACGATGGCCACAGCGACCAGCACGTTCCGGGTGGCAAGCGATTCGCCCGCGAAATAGTGATGCATCTGTCCCCAGTCGCCTTTCGTGATCTTGGTTTCGTCCTGCCGCACGATCTGCGACTTCAGCGGTTGAGCTGGCCGATCTGTCCCAACAACTCCCGCAAGCGAGGTCAATACAAGTGCCATACCGGCTAGAGAAAGCGGGCAGAGAATGGTCTTGCGGATCGGTCCCATACACATAGTTATCTCCTTTCAGAACCGGCGCTTCTTTGAGAGAAAGAGCACGTTCCATTTCGTCATCGTTTGCCGAAGGCCTGCAAAAAGCAAGAACAACGTTGTGCTGTAGGTGTCTTGCCCAGGATTGCTTGCGCAGAGGCACTGTGCCCCGCCGAAACAAGACTGGCGCCTTGAAGAATGCAAATTCAGGGCAGACGGCGTGTCTGCCGAGCTATCGGTTGGCGTCCTTGCACCTGGTTCCGAGCAATCAATTACTCTCCCATTGATCCGGTTCAGCCGCCTGGCGAATTCCTTCGTTTACACAGTGTGCTACGCTATGCTGGACTGCGGGCTGACATTCCTGATAGAGAGACCCCCCTGCTTCGGGTTTTTCATCCATGGACCGCAGTGCGTTTTGAACGTGGGGGGGCTGGGAATCTAACCACACCCCGGACATGGAGCGGGGCAATCATGCAAGGAACGCGACACATGCCCATGAATGTGGAAAAACTCAGGGGGATTCGTCACCTGGCCTTGGACATGGATGGGACCATGTACAAGGGCGGGACGCTTTTTCATTTCACCCGGCCATGAGATATTGTCAGGTCCGAGGCCTCTGTTGTTCCGATCAGCAACCTGAATCTCTCGCTCGGGCGGCGACTTCGAACCAGGAGCCAATCTGCAGCGATCGGAGACGTTTTCTATGTAGAGAGCGACGATCGGGCAAACAAGGATGCCAAAAAGGGGTGCCAAGCAACAAAAAAGCCGCTGGAAACAAGCGGCTAAGTCCTTTACTTTCAGTGGCGGGGCCGACGGGATTTGAACCCGCGACTTCCGGCGTGACAGGCCGGCGTTCTAAGCCAGCTGAACTACGGCCCCGCTCCTTTCCTGCTTACCGACCGCCAATTCTCTTTTCACTTCTCGTCACGGCAAGCGAATGGATGCTTTCGGGCCCTATTGCCCGTGTCAAGCACTTTCGAAAATGACAAGAGAAAACGGCTTCAGGTGAGAAAATTGCGACAGGGGTTTTTCTGGTAGTGTAGGGAGCGGTGAGAAGGTCTGGAAGCAGGCGGTGGGTCTGTAGCGGCGCAAAACAGGGGCGGTCGGGGCGAGTTGACAACCGAAGTTCACCACAGCGATTTGATATAGAGATTTGAAGCTGGCCTACATGATCCGGCGGCAACTGGCCCGCGCCTCGGCGCCGTTCAACCTCACCGCCGAGGAGGGCCTCGAACACCTCAAAACCCTGTGCTCGATCAAGCTGATCGTCCCGGCCGGTCGCACGTGCCTGCGCATCCCCACTCCCCGCGACACGTCGCGCCAACTGCTCGACGCCCTGGCGGTCACGCTCCCGGCGGCTTTGCCCCACCGAGCCATTCGTGTAGTCACGCGAAAACCACTGCCCGAAAACCGACGAAAACCTTGATGGATGCACTCAAGGAAACGGTCACACATATGTCGCCTTGGGGTGAACTTCCGCTACTATGTCCCGGATCCCGTCTGGACCAACACCAGGACTTCCCACGGCTGCACCTCCAGCGGGAAATCCATGGGTAATGTGCCGGTGGTCTTCGCCTTGATTTCTTGATCCAAACTGTATCCTTTGCGTTCAAGCGTAACCGCCGCTCCATCTTTTCCTATGAGCCCGAGTGTGATTCTATGCGCTTGGTCTGAAAGGTTGGCGAAGGCATAGCAAATGGTCTTGCCGTCAACCGCTTGCCATGCGGTGGCTTGCACCACTGGCCAGGGAATGGGCAGTCCTGTTCGCTTTTGCGCTGCGCCGGTATCACCGCGACGGGTTTGTCTCTGCAAACTGCCTTCAAGCGGCACGAGATTGGGCGACCCCTTGACATTTGGGGCAGGCAACATGCGTCCCAGGATCAGGCTATCTTTTTGAAAGGCCTGCAAACGGGCAATATTTCGCAGAATCTTGAGTTCGTCGGAGATTTGCGGCCGCTCCAAATCAAACAGGCCGCCGCCTCTGGTCAGCCGAACCCCGGGCAACATTCCGAAGATAAACGCGCGACCAAGGCCGTATTTCTCTCTGCCAAACGGGCTGAAGCCGGCGTCTATCCAGCCGGCGTAGCCGGGCTGATAGGCGTGATAAAGGTAAACATACAAGGGAATGGAAACCGCTCCGGGACCATTCACGGGCCAGCGGGTGTCCGTGAAAATGCGCCCATGGTAAATATCAATCAACTGCGCATACGCCTCGCAAGGCTCTTCGACCCCGATGAGGCTGTCCGGATAATTGGGCCTGATTCTGGCCCGCAGGTCGGTGAGGAATTCTGCCATGACTCGGTATTGCCAAACACCGCGCCCGGCCGGATGTCCATGTTGTTTGCTGAAACACTCGCTGACTTCGCCGCCGAGATTTTGATCAACATCTACGCCGGCAACGCCCCATCCATAAATGCACTGGAAACACTCCGCCAGAATGCTGCGAGCCGCCTCGCTGCCGGTGCAGAGAATGTAGTTATCCGCCCAGGCCGGCTGCTTAAAGATCATCTTTCCTTCCGCATCAATGGCCGAGGCCGCCTTGCCTTCCTTCATGAATTTTGCCGTGCCATCGTAATCCGTATACTGGCGACCCTGGTCTGTTCTTTCACGGATCGTTTTTTTCACTCCCCAGCGGAAACCTGAAGTATAAACCTGCATGTGATCGCCACGCTGCGCCAGAAGTCTGGTCAATTCCCTGTAATAGCTCTCACTGTTCACCGGCGGAAAGAAATCCGGGCCGATCCACGGCCCGAATTTTTCCCAGCCGAATGCGCAAGCCACGACTGGAACTTGGAAAAACTCGTGGTATTCTGAAAAGAGGCGGTCGGCCGCTTTCGGATCTGCCATCGCTGTGGTGACCACGAAATTGAGAAACACGTTGGCGCGCTTGAGCCATGCCGGGATGTCCCGGTCCACCAGCTTTTTGGCGCACCACGGCTGGCGTTCCGCCCAAGAGCGATAGAGTTCTGCGCCATCCTCCCACCGCCCGCCACCGCAGGCCCACATGATTTCGTATGGTATTTCCAGGTTGGCTGCTGGTTCGTCCGGAGCACAGTGTCCGAATCCCAGAAGCAAAGCATTGCCGGAGCGCTTCAGGTTCAACGTTTTTGTATGGCACTGGCTATCCAGAGCTGCGCAGTAAAAGCCGCTCGCCGGATCAAAAAAGTACATGAACTGAGCCGAAACCGGTCCGGGATAGATGCCCGCCACTCCGCCCCGCTCAGTCATGTTTTTGGAGGGATTGGTCAGCAAGGCTCCTTCCAGATTTGGGTAAACCACGCCATCGTCATCCGCAGAAGCCCCCAGTTGCACGGTGCAGTTGGCGCGAGGAAACTCGATGAGTGTGACCGCTTCTTTGGAGCTGTTTTGCATCTGGCATTTCCATCGGATGCTCGAGCCATCCGCGCCCACCATGGCACGCAAGATAACCTTCAACGGAGCACTTCCGGCGTGCTCAAATCGTAACTCAAAGCCGTGAGCAAGCGTCCTTGAACTTCGCCGGTCGGCGTGCAGTGACGTGATTTCCCCAGCCGTCCCGGGCTTGCGGCCCAAATGAAGCCGGTAAAGCCCCGCCGGTTTTGCATCAGCAGCTGCAAAGTTACGCCCGCTTTGTTTATTGGTAATCGCGGTGAATCCGTTGAGATCATCGCGCAACTCCACGCGCAACCGAGCGCTCTCGATGGATGGACCGGCTGCAACGGCTGAAAGCGACTCAACGCAAAGGCAAAACAAGGTTGAATACAAAAATGCTTTCATAGGCTTACCCTCTCAACGATTTCGCGATTCGCCCGGGTGATGGCCTCAACGACCTCCGTGTCTGGGTTTTCCAGTTCGTCGCGCAGCCCCCGTTTCCGGCAACGGTTGCGGAGGTAGGCGCCGCAAAGGTGCATACCGACACAACCCTTCAAGTCACGCAAGAGTCGCAGCTTCGCAGCATAAGACGCACCGATATGGCGAGAGCCTCCATCCTTGAGCCGGGTGACTTCGCCTGCGGTATCGGCTGCCAACACGGGCTTACCGGTCTTTTCGTACCACCCCGCCAGGGCATCGCGCGTGGCCTCCGGTTTGCCAAAGTGCTGGAAGCTCAGCACGTCCACGAACGGCTTCGCAGCCTCAATGACTTCGTCGGCGATCGCTGCGTTGGCGTCGTAGCGGTCGCCCAAGATGAGGTGGTGCTTGTCGTAGCGCCGGATGGCATCGCGGGTGACGCGATAGTAGCGCGTGGCGAGATCGCCAAGTTCCTTGCGACCGGCGTCAGTCTTGAGTTTCTCCGGGTCGAAGATCGGGCCTTTGAACTTGTTGAACGGCCGCGAGTGAATCCACATCGGGCAGTCCGAGTAGAAATAGCCGATGAGCTTCGGGTCATCAGCCATGCGGGCACAATGGGCCCGGGCAACATAGTCGCACCACTCTTCGAAGTCCTTGCTGAAGAAATCGGGATACCGCGTCTCGACCTCCCACTGGTGAATCTCGGCAAACGGCAGCAGGTGGCAATAGGGCAGGCCGAGCCATTGATACTCCTCGAACGTGAACAGCGGCGAGTGGCGGTGGATCGTCTCCCCCCTGACGACTACCTCCTGAGTCCAGCCGACGGAGTTGAAGCCCCACGCGCGCAGGTCCGGTGCGACGGATTGCTTGAGCCAGCGCTCGGCGCTGTTGGCATATTTCTCGCGCCAGAGGTGCACCGACTCGGCGTAACGCAGCGGCGCGGAATCAATATGATTCAGGCCGATGGAGAAAAATGGCCGGCCCTCCGGCGTGACGAGCCACCAATGGTTGCCGAGTTGGGCCAGGGTGATGAACTTCGACGGTTGCGGCGGCGTGGCAGCAGAAACCAATGAACCGGGGGAAATCGTAGCCGAAACAGCCGAGACAAGGGTGGCATCTGCCAGGAACTTGCGGCGCGTAGTTTTGCTCATGATTCAATTCTTCCTCCTTCGCTCTCCTACAGTCCTCCCAACAGGGGGCACACGCCGACTTCCATAGTTGGTGATTCTGCCGGCCAGTCAAGTTCTAGTGACAGACAGGCCTCCGTCGAGCAATCCACAATTAGCTTATGCATTCCACCACCAAGGCACCCAATCCGCCTCAGGCGGACAAGAGTTCTTTGCGCCTTTGTGTCTTGTGGTTAAAATACCCCCTTTATGTTTGCTCCGCCGCCTGTTTTCTCATTATTTTAGAGGTTCTAAGAGTCTCAAAAAAAATGATCTCACGCAGAGACGCCAAGACGCAGAGAGACCGTTCTTGGCACCTTTGCGGCTTGGCGCGATGGCATTCTTTTAGGAGCTCTAAGAAGTCTTGGTGTCTTGGTGTTTTTGTGGTTGCCGCTTCTGTTGCAGTTCATTCTTTTAGAACCTCTAAGATCCTGGGTGAAAAGCCATGAAACCAGTTTTTGCCTGCGGGAAGAGGGAAAGCCGAGATCGCCCGTACGTTGGTGCGGGCATAACGCTCCGGTTCCCGTAGAAGGTCCCGTTGCCATGGATCGAACTGCGTATCCCACTGACCTGACGGACGAGCAGTAGAAGTTGATCGAATGCTTGCCAGGTCATTCAATCCTATGCAGCCGAACCAGATCGGGGGTTGGGGGGCCATAGAGAGGATGATACATAGGTTGTGGCCGGCGGCGGCGCAACAGACTGCGCTTGACTTGCTGAGTGGCTTCCAGTTTCGAACACCATGTCACCATCAGAACCACCATACTCACTGCGACGGTCACCCAAAGCACGGTCAGAAGCGTCGGTGAAAGTCCCGTGATCTTCGCCAACTCCATCACATCGCTTCCGACCGGCTGGCCGCGTACGGTGAAGCCTTGCGTCTGTTTCTGAATCAGTTCGCCCGCCACGTCAATCACCGGATACAAACACGATGCCGTGCCCACCAGCCGTAGAAGGAATTTCTGCATTTCCGCGGGCATAAGGAATGGGCAGACCAGAATGGCGGCCACCGTCGCATAGGCATAAAAGGCCGAGGACTCACTCAACCAGCCGAACAGCAATGTGGCCAGGCTAAAGAAAAACAGCACAAGCCAAACCTCGTCGGATTCCCAAATGGCTGTGACGGTCCACAGAATGGCTCCCATCAGGAAGCTGCCGACATAGCCAGCGGCTAAGATCACCGCCCGCTCGCCTCCCATTCCCAGAGTCACACCCGCCCCGCCCGGATCAATCGCGATGCCCAGGGCCATTCCCCCGGTTGCCAGGGCCGCCAACACGTGCCACATTTCGTGAAACAACACCACAAGCAGCTTGATTGGGTTGATCACCGGGATTTTCCACACCAGCAATATCACCGCGAACGCTCCCAGCTGGGCCAGGACCGCCCGGCGCCGGAAGGGTTGCCCAAGCCGCGTCATCTTTTCCTTCTCACGATCATTGCCAAAAGCCGGATGAGCAAGATATGGCGGGTCGTGCAACGATTGCTTTTGGTTCGCTCGCTTCACTTGGCCCTCACGTCCACCAACAACTTGGCCGATTCGCCTTCGATCTTCCATTGATGGAGAACCAGCGAAGTGGATTGGCCGAAAAAGCCCCGCCAATCGGGATCGAGAGCCTCGACCTCCTCGCGTGTTGCCGAGAGCAGAGGCTCGCGGCGGAGATCTTTCGCCGGCCCCCGAAATTCCGTGAACTCTTTCGGTGTGAACACAATGTGATCCACCTTGGTCTTGCCGGCTTCCAAACTGGAAATCCGCAATGGATAGAAAACCGCGTCGGACTGGAAACGATACTCGATCGGATCGCGGCTCTTGATCGTCGAATCGAGCAGAAGCACATCGAAAGCAAACCAACGGAACCCCTCATCGAGATAGCTTCGTATGATTCTGACGAAGTCAGGCCGGATCGGCGCATTCGGTGTCTGGTAGCGTTCTTGCAGGAAGTTCTGAACAAAGCCCACAAGGCCAGCGGGGTTGCGCACTTCGGCCACGGTCAGGTCGTGCGCCCCCAGTCTTGCCTGAAACGTGATGCGTCCGGCCGATTCGGGCAGCGACGCGACGCCCGCCCGTGCCCCGCCATGGGCGCAAGCCCACACGCGTTTGTGGATCACCAGCCGCTGCGCAGCCTCCAACGTCTGGAACGAACCCAGCCGCACCCTTGGCTCGGCGGGCAACGGAATGACCTCCAACACGCCTGATTTTTCCGAGGCCCGCTGATCCGTCGAAAGAAGCAAAATCTCTTCCTGGCCGTTCCAAAGGATCACGGCGCGTTGCTGGGGCTCAAATACGACGACTTTGAGAGGATCGAAATCCACGGTCCTCGCCTCGCGGGCCGGTTCTGTGGATGGCGTGCGCAACGGCTGCGTGATCTCGATCGGATTCGGGATGCGTGGGGGGCGAAAGGGTATACTCCCGCAGTCGCCCCACGCTGCACCCGCTATTATACCTACCAAGAAACCCACGACTTGAACCTTATGGCACATTCTCGCGTTCATCTGAGGACAACCTCCTTTCGGGGTATGCTACCTTTCCTCGTTCCCTCCCCTCAGAGTTGGACGATAGAGGCCGCCGGAGGTTGACAGCCGCATCGCCGTTTTTCCCTTTGGCCAGGTCGAATATGGGAAAGAGAGTCAGACAGGGGAGGTTGTCGCTCGCTAAAATGAAACCCGCCGGCTGAAAGCCTCAAATCTTCTTTGGACCATTCTATTCTTTCGCGTGCGGATTAGCCATGAAGACCAACGAGATTGGACTGTGAAGGGCAGAAGCGGTTCCTACAGTCTCCGGCTTGGCGATGACCAGGCATTGGCTCCATTTGGCCCAGAGCCGACCAAAGGCAGACCCAGAACAGCCGATCGGACCAGCACAACGGAGGCCGCGGATTTTCCCTCTTGAGAACGGCCACCTGCTGGCGCAGTGCTATGTCCTCCAGGATAAGATCGGCTCGAGATCGAAAAGCAGAACACGACGAACGGAGAAGAACCGACAACAACGTAGCAAGACTCATCAGCATAATGGGTCAGCGTTGCGATACGCATCCGCCGAGATGTCAAGTCGCTGAAAACAGGGTCGTTCCAGTCTTGGCCAACGAAAGGGTTTCCGATGAGTGTGACTGCCTCTTTCGGACAGCGGGAACCGCTCCTCAGCGCGCCAACGGGAAAGGAACGGTTGTGGTCGCGAATAAGTCTCGCGGCTGTGCTGCTCGTTGCGGCGGGTTTTCGGCTGTGGAATCTCGGCGGCAACCAATTCGGCAACATATACTATGCAGCGGCTGTCCGAAGCATGGCCGCCAGTTGGCACAATTTCCTGTATGGCGCTTTTGATCCCGCCGGCTTTCTTTCCCTCGATAAGCCGCCGGTGGCATTCTGGTTCCAGGTGGTAAGCGTAAAGATGCTCGGTTACAATGGATTCGCCCTGCACCTTCCACAAGCGATCGAAGGCATTCTTGTGGTGCTGCTGGTGTATTCGCTCACTCGAAGCGTTGTCGGGCAATGGGGCGGGCTGCTGGCAGGCCTCGTGATGACGGTCACGCCCGCAAGCGTGGCGATTGATCGCAGCAACCTGTCGGACAGTTGTCTTCTGCTGGTGCTGATGTTGTCGGCGTGGGCGATGCTGTGGGCAACAGAAAAGGGTCATTGGAGATGGTTGCTGTTTAGCGCCGCACTGGTGGGGGTGGGCTTCACTATCAAGATGATGGCCGCCTATATTGTGCTACCGACTTTCTATTTGCTTTACTGGCTCACCGCACCTGTGGGACGCAAGATCCGGTTTGCTCAGCTTTGCGCTGCGACAGCAATACTCTTCGCGGTCTCAATCACATGGTTTCTATTCGTTGATTTGACGCCAAAACCGTCCCGCCCTTATGCTGGGGACAGCGAAAACAATTCCGCATTGAGTGTGGCACTTGGCCGCCACGGCTTCGGACGTATCTCCGGCCAGCGATCTCCCTCTCCGCCGCCGGGTGGACGGGACTTCGGCGGTCCTCCGGACGGCAGTCGTCCGTTTAAGGGTCGAGGCAGGCCCTCGAAGGGTCCACCTCCGAAACTTGGCGTGGGGCCGGGCTTTCCTCCCGGACCTGGACCCGGTTTTGGCGGCCCCGGTTCTCCTATGGCAGGGATTACAGGGCATGGAGGGCGGCCCGGCTTGTTTCGGCTAGCCAGCCGCGAAATGGCGGGGCACATAACTTGGTTCATTCCGTTCGCGATTGTGGGACTCATCGCTCTCGTTCTGATCTCGCCTCCGCGGTTGCCATTGTCACCGCTATATCAGACAGTCTTCCTTTGGTGCGGATGGTTTGTCACCCATGCGGTTTTGTTCAGCCTTTCCCCCACTCATATCCATCCCTACTACCTGACGATGCTGGGGCCTCCTGTGGCAGCGCTGGTCGGGATCGGTTCGGTGTTTCTCTGGAAAGCGTTCGAGCGAGGAGGGTCTTGGTTGTTCTTGCCAATTTCGGCAATATCCGTAACCGCCGTCTGGCAAGTTTGGGTGCTCGCGTGCTATCCGGCATGGGAGCGTTGGCTCATACCCCCGCTGTTGGCGGAAGCGGCAATGGCTGTAGTTGGATTGCTGGTAGCCGGCCGATTCAAGAGTCGCTCAGTTGGCGCAGCCCGCGCTGGAATTGTTGCGATGGGAGTGGGTCTCGCCGCCTTGCTTGTATGTCCTGCGATCTGGTCTGCTACCCCGGTTCTCGCGCCTGGCGGTCGCATGGTTCCTCTCGCCGACCCTGCCCTTCTGGAATACGAGAAAAGAACTCGCGATGCGGAAACTACGGGGACGGGAACCGAACCGCTTGTCGAGTTCCTCCGAGCCAATCATCAGAACGAGCGATTTTTGATGGCCGTTGCGGATCTCCACCTCGCCGCGCCCATCATTATCGCAACGGGCGAAGGCGTGATGGCTTACGGAGGATACACCGGACAGGTTCCGACAGTGACTGCCGATCAGTTTGCCGCGATGGTCGAAGCGGGAAAAGTCCGCCATGTCATGCTGAATGAGAGAGGTGCATTGGGATCGTTCGGAAGTCCGGGTCCAGACCGGCATAAGGACCTAGCGAGCTGGGTTCGTCGGCATGGCCGAGAAGTCGAATCCAGACTGTGGAGACCTGCTCCTCCGACTTGGGACGATCCCAAGCAGCCACTTCCTGGCTGGGGACCGACTACGGAGATGATGCGCCAAATGTTTCGTGACCCCACCGTGAGACTCTACGATTGTCGCTCGCTAAAATGAAACCCGCCGGCTGAAGGCCTCAAATCTTACTTAGAGCGTCTGGTGTGGCTCGCCAGAATGAAATCTTGGCCTTGGAAGCCGCGCATGTTGGACGCACGGCTTGTCTTCTTCTGCGTTCGTTGACTGACCACCATGGACTGCGAGAGGTCGCCCTTGGCTACCGCACTGATCACCCGGGCAGCATCGGTCCAAAGCTGCACCAAAGGAGAAGGACGCTCTCCATGCTACTGATTTTTCGCGATGCCTGCAATTCCCGGGCTGACATAGGTATGACCAGAGGCGACGGCGCGAACGGCGCGTCCCAGTTCCTCGAAGGCGTGGTCCTTCAGCATGTAGCCTGTGGCACCCGCGTGAAACATTCTCACGACGAACCGGCTATCGGAATACAGCGAGACGGCGAGCACTTTCACGTCGGGGGATGCCGCGATGATTTGCCGCGTGATCTCCATCGCGTCTCGATTGGATATGCCCAAAGCCATCACGACAACGTCGGGCTTCAACACACCTGCGAGTTGCACGGACGCAGCGCCATCTTCTGCCTCACCGATCAGTTCGATGTCCGGCTCCCGTTCGAGCACAGAGCGGAGAGCAGAACGCCCCTTGTTTTTGTCGTCAGCCAGAAGAACCCTTATGCGTGAGTGGTTTGCCATTCTGGATGCCCCTTCTGTCTCAACGTTGCGATCCGAACGGTCGAAAAGTGGATATGAGATCAGACGCAATTCGAATTTCGATCCTAGAGATACCACGCCAGGACAAAGCGTCAATCAAGGCTATTCCAGATTTGGCGCTTCGAAATACCTTAAATTGATGTAGGGAAAACTATGATGAAAATGCGGTAAGGGGAAGGCCTTGCCGGATGCGTTCAAGGTTCCAGAGAGGTCAGTCCTTCGCGGACGGCGTATTTGGTGAGCTCGGCTATGCTATGGACGTTGCTCACAAACTCCACCTCAATCTGTCGCCCATCCTTCGTCTCAAGCGGCAGGTTCTCATAACGAACGTACTCTTCCTGAACTTTAGAACTTCTGGAGCGTGATTTTCGTGCAGCATCACGCGAAAACCTTGGGCTGCCAGAGACAGGGCGGAATTTCGTGCGGTTTGTGGGTTGGACAGCAAACTGCAGGAAATTCCCAGTG
>Ga0315280_10003007_pt1 | contig 26426 bp, 21 predicted proteins | sample YL17G06_40_MG_FD_203697 | JGI IMG/M metagenome (GOLD analysis project Ga0315280, IMG submission 203697) | Sediment microbial communities from Yellowstone Lake, YNP, Wyoming, USA - YL17G06_40 | ecosystem: Environmental > Aquatic > Freshwater > Lake > Sediment | place: USA: Wyoming | collected...
GCCTTCGGCGACCGCCATGGCGGCCTTCGGCCTAGCCACCCGACCCCTACGATCTACGCTCCCGGGCGTAGGGGTCGGCCTCCTGGCCGACCCGCGATATGCAATTATGCAACAGCCTCTCCAACGCGCGCCGTCCGGCGGGGACAGGAATCCCCGCCCTACATAGGACAAGATCGAGCAGACAAGCGCATGATTGAAAAGATAATCGAGTTTAGCGCGCGAAACCAGTTCGTGATCTATCTGCTGGTGGCATTCGCATTGGTGGGCGGCATCTGGGCGGCGACGTCGGTTCCGCTCGACGCCATCCCCGACCTCACCGATACCCAGGTCATCATCTTCACCGAGTGGATGGGCCGCAGCCCGAACCTGGTCGAGGACCAGGTGACCTATCCCATCACCGCGGCGATGCTGTCGGCGCCGCGGGTCAAGGCGGTGCGCGGGCAATCCATGTTTGGCATGTCGTTCATCTACGTCATCTTCCAGGACGGCACCGACGTCTACTGGGCGCGCAGCCGGGTGCTGGAATACCTCAGCCAGTTGCAGGGCAAGCTGCCGCCGGGGGTCACGCCGCAGCTTGGCCCCGATGCCACCGGCGTGGGCTGGGTCTATGAGTATGCGCTGGTTGATAAGACGGGCAAGCACGACCTGGCGCAGCTGCGCGCGTTCCAGGACTGGCGCCTGCGCTACTGGCTGGCGAGCGTGCCGGGCGTGGCCGAGGTCGCCAGCGTCGGCGGCTTCGAGAAGCAGTACCAGGTTGACCTCGACCCCAACCGCTTGCTCGCCTACCGCCTGCCGGTAGGCGATATCATCGCCGCCATCCGCGCCGGCAACTCCGATGTCGGCGGGCGCAGCCTGGAGATGACAGGCAAGGAGTACGTCGTGCGCGGCCGCGGCTACATCACCTCGACGCGGCAACTGGAGCAGGTGGTGGTCGGGCGGCGCCCGGACGGCACGCCCCTGCTGCTGGGCGATGTCGCCGATGTGCACCTCGGCCCGGAGATCCGCCGCGGCCTGGCCGAGCTCGACGGCAAGGGCGAAACCGTCGGCGGCATCATCGTCATGCGCTATGGCGAGAACGCGCTCAACGTCATCAACCGCGTCAAGGCCAAGATGAAGGAGATCCAGCCCGCGCTGCCGCCGGGCGTCGAGATCCTGCCGACGTACGATCGCTCGGCCCTCATCCTGCGCGCCATCGCCACCCTGCGGCGCACGCTGATCGAGGAGGCGATCATCGTCTCGCTGGTCATCATCATCTTCCTGCTGCACGTGCCGAGCGCGCTGCGGGCGATCATCACCTTGCCCATCGCGGTGCTGCTGGCGTTCATCCCCATGCGCCTGATGGGATTGACCGCCAACATCATGTCGCTGGGCGGCATCGCCATCGCCGTCGGCGCCATGGTGGACGAGGCGGTGGTGATGATCGAGAACGTCCACAAGAAGCTCGAGCACGCCCCGCCGGGCGCGGACCGCAAAGAGTTGATCATTGCGGCGTGCAAGGAGATCGGGCGGCCGCTGTTCTTCGCGCTCATGGTCATTACCGTCTCGTTCCTGCCGGTGTTCACGCTCGAGGCGCAGGAGGGGCGGCTGTTCAAGCCGCTGGCCTACACCAAGACCTTCTCCATGTTCGGCGCGGCGCTGCTTTCGATCACCCTGGCGCCGGCGCTGATGCTCTTGCTCGCGCCCAAGCATATCGTCCCTGAAAGCAAGCACCTCATCAGTCGCACGCTCCAGCGCTACTACTACCCGTGGATGAGCGCCCTGATGCGCCGCCGCTTCCTGAGCATCGCCATCGCCGTCATCGCCGTGCTGTCGTGCATCCCGATCTATACGCGCCTGGGGTCGGAGTTCATGCCGCCGCTGAATGAACGCGACATCCTCTACATGCCCACCACCTTGCCCGGCGTCTCCATCACCCAGGCGAGCGCGCTGCTGCAGGTGCAGGACAAGCTGATCAAGGAGTTCCCCGAGGTCGAGCGCGTCTTCGGCAAGTCGGGCAAAGCGCAGACCTCGACCGACCCCGCGCCGCTGGACATGATGGAGACCACGATCCTGCTCAAGCCGGAGGATCAGTGGCCCAGCGTGCGCCGCCACCGCTGGTACTCGAGTTGGGCGCCGGAGTGGCTGAAGGCCGGGCTGCGGCATGTCTGGCCGGAGCGGACGACCATCACCTGGGATGAGCTGCGCGACCAGCTCGACGCGCGCCTGCAACTGCCGGGCGTGACCAATGCGTGGACCATGCCGATCAAGGCGCGCATCGACATGCTGACCACCGGCATCCGCACGCCGGTTGGGATAAAGATCTTCGGCCCCGAGCTGCCCGAGATCGAGAAGCTGGGGCAGAGCCTGGAGATGGTGCTCAAGGGCGTGCCGGGCACGCGCAGCGTTTTTGCCGAGCGCACCACCGGCGGTTACTACATTGACATCACGCCCCGCCGCGAGGCGGCCGCGCGCTACGGCCTGTCGGTGCAGCAGGTGCAAGACATCGTCGAGACGGCGATCGGGGGCACGCCCATCGCGACGACTATCGAAGGCCCCGAGCGCTTCACGATCAACGTGCGCTATGCACGCGAGCTGCGCGACGACCTGGACAAGCTGAGCCGCGTGCTGGTGCCTCTGCCGGGCGGCACCGCGGCAGGCGCAGGGTCGGCGGGCGCGGCGATGGGCGCGGGCGGAACCGGCATGGGCAGCGCGGGAATCGCCGCGCCTGCGACGGGCGGTGGGGCGGGCGGCGCGGTGAGTGGAAGTTCGGGCGGGGGAATGGGCGGTGCGGCCGTGCCCGGCGCGATGAGCGACGCCAGCCAGGATGGCGGCGCGGTCGGCGCCACGCCGTCATCACCCGAATGGAGCCGCGGCTACGACACCCCGCGCGTCGGCGCCGCGGTGCCGCTGGGAGAGATCGCCGACATCGTCGTCAGCACCGGCCCGCCGATGATCAAGGACGAAGCGGCTTCGCTCACGGGCTGGGTTTACATCGACGTCGCCGGCCGCGACATCGGCGGCTACGTCGCGGAGGCGAAGAAGGTCGTGGCGGCGCAGATCAAGCTGCCGACCGGCTACTACCTGTCGTGGACCGGCCAGTACGAGGCCATGCAGCGCATCCGCCAGCGGCTGCTGATCGTCATCCCCATCACGCTGCTTATTATCATCGTCATGCTCTACCTCAATTCCGGGTCGGTGGCGGCGACGGCGATCGTGCTGCTATCGGTGCCTTTCGCGCTGACGGGGGCCTTCTGGATGCTCTACCTGCATAACCTGCTGCGGCCGGCGGACCCGTGGAACCTGAGCATCGCGGTGTGGGTAGGCATCATCGCCCTCGCCGGGCTGGCGGCGGAGACCGGCGTGGTCATGATCGTTTACCTCGACGAGGCGTACCACCGCTACCAAGCCGAAGGGCGCATGAACACCCAGCATGACCTGTTCCATGCCATCACCGAGGGCGCGGTGCAGCGCATCCGCCCCAAGCTGATGACGGTCATGTGCATCCTCGCCGGCCTGGCGCCGCTGATGTGGGCGCACGGCTCGGGGGCCGACGTCATGCGGCGCATCGCCGCGCCGATGATCGGCGGCGTCGTGACCTCCAGCATCTTGACGCTGGAGATCGTGCCGGCGATCTATTCGCTGTGGCGCGGGCGGTCGGTGAGGTGGGTCGCGAAGGAGCCGCATCATGACGAGCATTCGAATCAATCATAGGCGCCCGCAAGACGGGCGTCCACGCGAATCCATATGCACAAGGAGAGGCTGAAGATGAAGCGAGTCGTGTTGGCAGTAGCAGTAGCAGCGCTGCTTGCGGCGGGTTTGAGCCAGGGCGGCGCGGCGACGGGTGCGTCGAAGGCCGCCAAGGCCAAGGCGAGCGCGGCGGCGACTAAGACCATCTATACTTGCCCCATGCACCCCGAGGTCAAGTCGGCCAAGCCAGGCCAGTGCCCCAAGTGCGGGATGAACCTGGTGGCGAAGAAGGTTAGCGCTTCGGCGAAGCCGGCGCCGGGCGGGAAGACAGCGAGCGCCGTCACGTACACGTGCCCCATGCACCCCGAGGTCAAGTCGGCCAAGCCAGGCCAGTGCCCCAAGTGCGGGATGAACCTGGTGAAGAGCAAGGCCGCCGCCAGCTCGACCTCGAAGGCCAAGTCCGGCACGAAAGCAGCGGCCAAGAAGAAGGGCGCGTGAATCCGCACCATCCAATCGGGCGAGCCAGGCGGAGCAGATGCCATGGCCTCGTGGGCGGGCTTGCGCTTGGCTGCGCGCTGGCGTTGCTGGCGCTGACGGTTCCCCAAGCCGCCGGCGCCAGCCAGGCCGGCGATGAGGCGTCGCGTCGCACGAACATGGCGGAAGCTGCGGCCGGCGTGGACCTGAGCCGCGCCGCAGCGGCGCAAGCGGCAGTCGCGCGCCTCGACCGCGAGTTGGAGGGCGAGCTCGCCGGACGTCAGCCGACGCCCACGGCCGCTGCCGCCTCGGTGCCGCGGGGTGACGATGTGCTGGCCGAGGCCAAGCGGTTCTACGAAGGGCTGCAAACAGAGCCTATTGCGCTCGAAGCGCAACCACGATCGCGCAAAGAGGCGGGCGGGAATGCCCTGGGTATGCGAGATGAGGGCGACAGGTTTTCCGCCGCCGCAGGCGCGGTTCAAACGAGCCCACTGCTCGACGTTGCGCTGAGCTACCAGGGCGTGCCGTATCGCTGGGGCGGAGCCAGTCGCGATGGCCTCGATTGCTCAGGGCTGGTTGTTCGGGCGGCGATAGACCTGGGGCAGCGACTGCCGCACTCGGCGGCGGATCTGTTCCGGTTCGGCGATCCGGTGAACCCCGGCGAGCTTCTGCCGGGCGACCTGGTATTTTTCGCCAACACCTACAAGCCCGGCATATCGCACGTGGGGATCTCCGAAGGGGGCTCGAGGTTCCTCGCCGCGTCGAGCGCAGCGGGAAGGGTGACTATCGGCGACCTCAATCGGCGATACTACCGAGAGAAGTACGCGGGCGCGCGGCGGCTGCCGTTCGGCGCGACCATCGCGCAGGCTGCGCGGCGACTGCTCTCCTCGGCCGGCGCGGCCTTGACGGCGCCGTTCCGGCTGGGGCCAGCGTAGGGGCTCTCGGAACGGACGCCTCGCGCCATTCGGTGCCTCTCAGATCATCGGCGCCCGTCGCGGCTGGCAGCGCCATCCTACGGCCGCCAATTCAGTTTCGGCTCATCCATAGGCGGCACCACGTCAACCCCACCGTCAGCGAAAGCGATCAGGTTGCCGCGCCTATGGCGAGGCGGCCGACACAGGCTGCGCGGTCCGTCCGCCCCGTTCCACCCCAGGTCGCTCTCGTACAAGAGCACCGTTCGCTCGGGGTGACGAATGTCTTTGCGCCCCTTGCCGCCAAGCGCCCGGTTGAAAGCGTAACCGCTCTTCAAGCCCGGGTCTTCTAGGCAAACGAACTGCTATTGGCTGGACACGTAGTCGGCGACGGCGTCCGACCAGTTGTCGGCTCGCGGCAGCGTATCGCTGTTGTCCGCCGCGTACATCGCCATCGCCATCGAGAGGAACCTGAGATTTGCGCGGCACAACTGTCGCCGGGCCGCCGCTCGCCACTTGGCATAGTCTGGATAGGCGAGAATCGGCCACGAGACAGTGAACGCTAGCGCGAGGCCAGAGAGGCACACAGCGAGAACCGGGACCGTGGAACCCGCGTCCGCCCGCCTCGCGCGCGCCAGCGTCCGCAGTGCGTAGATGAGGCTGGGCAAGGCAAGCAGCCCGCCATAGAGCCAGAATACCTTGGCATCGCGGATCCAGTTGCCCGAATCCACATGCACGTTCATCGCCGGCCCAATCAGGCAGGCAAAGAACGTTACCACACCCGCGGCGAAGGCCAGGTTGGCTCCTCTGCGGGCACCGCGCAGCGTGCCCTCCGTCGGCGGTGACGACGGCAGAGAGGCGCGACGCCGGGGCAGGCATTGTCGCTCGCGGCGTTACCAGGGCCGCTATGATGATGCTGCTGCATGCTAACCTTCGCCTGGTGGCTTCACCCAGCCGGTACCCGCAGGACGATAGGGGTAAACTGTTCCCGGGTCGCCGCGAATGTGAGAGCGCACTAGCGATAAGGCCCACCTATTGACGCTCGCGTAATAGGTTATACGTCAAACCGCTATTTGCGAGCGTCAAGTCCCATCGCTAGCCTCAAACGTAATATGCGAGCTTCAGTAAGGTTGAGGCCGCAGGCGATGCGGGCGTGCCTGCGGCCTCTCGGTGGGGGCTGGGTGGCGGGTTAGGTTCTTGGGCTCAGCTTGTCCTTGCTGCGCGACCGCGAGATGCTTTCCTGTTCACGCCCCCCAATCCCGCGGCCGCTCCCTATTCGGAGTCGAAGGCGACATCCTATAGGGTGCTTAGTAGGTCAATGTAACTATAGCAGGAAGAGCCAAGCCTGTCAATTAGGACGAAAGGGAGGTTTTGGCCGCTTGCCGCCTGCGCCCGCGAGGTCAACAGATTCGCGGCATGGGCTCGCCGACGGGCCGGTCAACGATCCGCGCCGGCCCGACCCTGGTCTTGAGCTGCACCCGCCCTGCGGGGCCGTCGAGCACGCGACCGATCATCACCGCGCCCCCGCCATAGGGCGCGCAACGCATCGCCGCCAGCGCGGCTTCGGCTTGCTCTTCGGGCAGCAGGACAAGCATTTTGCCCTCGTTGGCCACCTGGAGCGGGTCGAGGCCCAGCAGCTCGCACGCGGTGTTGACCGCCGGGGCGATGGGCAAAGCCTCCTCGCGCAGCTCGATGCACACCTGCGACTGCTGCGCGATTTCGTTGAGCGCCGCCGCGACCCCGCCGCGCGTCGGATCGCGCAGGCTATGCACATCGCACCCGGCGTCGAGCAGCGCCGCCACGAGGCGATTCAGCGGCGCGCAGTCGCTGCCGATATCGAGTTGCAGGTCGATGCCCTCGCGCGCGCACAGCACCGCCATGCCGTGCTCGGCGATGCCGCCGTTGATGAGCACGACATCGCCGCGTCTGGCGGCGCTGGCGGAGATGGTCGTATTCTGCGGCGCCAGGCCGAGGCCGCTGGTGGTGATGAAGAGCTTGTCGGCCGAGCCTTTGGGCACGACCTTGGTGTCGCCGGTGATGACCGGGACGCTCGCTTCGTCGGCGGCCGCGCGCAGCGACTCGACGCAGCGGCGCAGCAGCGATTGATCGAGGCCCTCCTCGAGGATGAACGACGCGGCAAGGGCAACCGGCTGCGCGCCCACTGCTGCGAGGTCGTTCACCGTGCCGCACGCGGCCAGCTTGCCGATATCGCCGCCCGGAAAAACCACCGGCGCGACGACGAAGCTGTCGGTGGTCAGCGCGAGCTTGCGGCCGGCCACGTCGATGACGCCGGAATCCTCGCGCGCGCGCAGGATGGGGTTGTCGAAGCCGCGCACGAATATATCGTCTATCAGCTCCGACATAAGCTGGCCGCCGGCGCCGTGGCTGAGGAGGATGACGTCGCGAGTCGCGCGCCCTTGTCTGCCCTCTAGCGCGCCGCGGGGCTCGCGCTCGTCTCGGGCCGGTCCTGCGTCGCGCGTCATGCTTCGCCTCCGGCGGGGGCTGCGCGGTAACGATAGCGCGCGGCGCACGCGCCTTCGCTGGAGACCATGCACGGCCCCACCGGCTCGCGCGGCGTGCAGCGGCGACCGAACAGCGCGCACTGCTCGGGATGAATCGCCCCTCTCAGCACTTCGCCGCAGCGACAGCCGCGCGGCTCGACCGCCGGGGACACTGTCAAATCAAAGCGCCGGCGCGCATCGAAGGAGGCGTGCTGCGCGTTCACTGCCAGCCCGCTCGCCGGGATGTCGCCCAGGCCGCGCCACCGCGCGTCGGCGACCTCGAAGACCTGGCTCACCACGGCGCGCGCCTTGGGGTTGCCCTCCGGGGCGACCGCGCGATTGTATGCGATCTCCACCGCGGCGCGGCCCTGCGCGATCTGGAGCAGCAACATGCGCACCGCCTGAAGCACATCCACCGGCTCGAAGCCGGCGACGACGCACGGCACGCCGTGCTCGCGCGCGAGGAACTCGTACGGCCGGCTGCCGATGATCGCGCTCACATGGCCGGGCAGGATGAAGCCGTTTACCGCGAGGTCCGGCGCCGCCACCAGCGCCGCGAGCGCGGGCGGGATCAGCTTGTGCGCGCAGAACGCGCTGTAGTTGGCGAGGCTATCGCCCTTCGCCTCAAGCACCGACATGGCGACCGCGGGCGCCGTGGTCTCGAAGCCGATGCCGAAGAAGATGACCTGGCGCTCCGGATTGCGCCGCGCCAGCTCCACGGCGTCGGCGGGCGAATAGACGACCCGCACCTCGGCGCCGCGCGCGCGCTCCTGCTCCAGGCTCGAATCGCTGCCCGGCACGCGCATCATGTCGCCGAAGGTCGCGGCGATGACCCCGGGCAAGCGCGCCGCCGCCAGGAACCAGTCAATGTCGCCCTGCGGCGTGACGCACACCGGGCAGCCGGGGCCGGAGATGAGCTCGGCGCGCTCCGCGATCAGCTCGCGCAGGCCATAGCGCGCGATGGACATGGTATGCGTGCCGCACACCTCCATCAGGCGGACGCGCGGCAGGGCGATGCGGTTGATCGCCTGCGCCAACTCGCGCACCGCCCGGGGATCGCGAAACTCGTCAACGTATTTCACGTCTCGCCCCCGGCAGAGTCCGTCGCTTGGGCCAGTTGCTCGATAAGGTCCAGCGTGCGCCGCGCCTCTTCTTCGTCAACCCGCGCGATGGCGTAGCCGGCGTGAACGAGGACGTAATCATCTTCTTTCACTTCGTCCATCAGGCCGATGTTAATGGTTCGCCGCGCGCCGGCTTGCTCGACCACCGCGCGGGGGCCGTCTATCGCAATGACCCTCATCGGGATGGCTAGACACATTGCGCTTCCTCCATCGCCGCCGCGATCACCGCTTGGCCGAGCGCGAGCCCGCCGTCATTGGGCGGCGCCTGGCGGTGCAGAAGCGGCGTCAGGCCGCGGCGCGGCAGGATCTCGATCAGCAGCTCCACCAGGTACGCATTCTGGAAGACGCCGCCGCCCAGCGCCACTTGCGTCAGCCCGGTTTCGCGCGCCATGGCTGCGCACACCTCGGCCACTAGATTCGCAATCGTGCGGTGGAACCGCGCAGCGATCTCGTCGCGCTCCACGCCGGCGCGAAGGTCATCCACCACGGCGCGGGTAATCGGCGCCGGGTCTATTTGCCATGGTCGCACGGAGGTATCAATCGCGAAGCCATATGACGCAGGGACACAGCCGAGGGCGGCTCCTTCGACAAGCTCAGGACAGGTTGCGCCATACGGCTTGCCGGTTGACTGCGCCGCCATCTCGAGCTCGACCGCCGGCTGACCGGTGTAGGTCGTCTCGGCGCAGATGCCCAGCAGCGCTGACACCGCGTCGAACAGCCGCCCCATGCTGGAGGTGAGCGGCGAGTTGACGCCGCGCTCAGCCTGGAGCAGCGCCGCGCGCGCCTGGCGCGCGTCGAGCTGCGGCATGAGCTCGAGCGCCAGCCGCTGCGCCTCGTCGCCATAGGCGCGCAGGAGATGCGCCAGCGCCATGCGCGCCGGCCGCCGCACCGCCGCCGCGCCGCCGGGCATGGGAACATAGGCCAGGTGCGCCATGCGCTCGAAGCCGGTGAACCGCGCCACCAGAAACTCGCCGCCCCAGATCGCGCCGTCAGGCCCATATCCCGCCCCGTCCAGCGACGCCGCCAGCACCGGCCCCTCGACGCCCGCGTCGGCCATGACGCTCGCGGCGTGGGCGTGATGGTGCTGCACCGCGACGAGCCGGCAGTCTGTGCGGCGCAGCGCATACTTGGTGGACAGGTACTCCGGGTGCAGATCGTATGCGACGACCTGCGGCCGCCAGCGGAAAAGGTTGCCCAGGTGCTCGATGCTGCGCTCGAAGTAATCGAGGGTCTCGACGTTATCGAGGTCGCCGATGTGCTGGCTCAGCACCGCGCGGTCACCGACCAACATGCAGAACGCGTTGCGCTCCTCGCCGCCGACGCCGAGCACCGCCGGCGCGCCGTCGCTTCGGCCCTCGTGGACCCGCAGCGCGATGGGCCGCGGCACGTACCCGCGCGAGCGGCGGATGAGCACCGGCTTGCCGCCGACGACCCTCGCCACCGAGTCGTCGCAGGGGAGATGTATGTCGCGGTCGTGGGACAGGAAGTGGTCGGCGATATGGGCGAGCTTGGCGCGCGCTTGATCGTTGGCGCGGCAGATCGGCTCCTCGGCGAGGTTGCCACTGGTCATGACCAGGGCGGGCGGCGCGGTCTCAAACAGCAACCGATGCAGCGGCGTGTAGGGCACCATGAGCCCGAGGTAGAGGTTGCGCGGCGCGACCTCGCGCGCGATGTCGCTTGCGGGCCGTTGACGCAGCAGGACGATGGGGCGCTGCGGCGATTCGAGCAGGCGGCGCTCTTCGTCGTTGATGAAGCACAGTCGCCGCGCCTCGTCAAGGTCGCGCACCATCAGCGCGAAAGGCTTCTGGCTGCGGCCCTTGCGCCGCCGCAGCTCGCGCACCGCCTGGGTATTGCGCGCATCGCACGCGAGGTGAAAGCCGCCCAGGCCCTTGACCGCGACGATACAGCCGTCGCGCAGCAGAGCGCCGGCGCGGAAGATGGGCTCGGCGGGATCGGGCGGGCAGTGCGCCGCCGGCGAAGCGGACGCCGCGGCGCCAGCCAATGCCGCGCGCGGCCCGCAGCGCGGGCACGCGTTGGGCTGGGCGTGAAAGCGGCGATCGCCGGGGTCATCATATTCGCGCTGGCAGTCGGCGCACATGCGAAAGACCGACATGGTGGTGTTGGGGCGGTCGTACGGGATGCCGCGGATGATGGTGAAGCGCGGCCCGCAGTTGGTGCAGTTAGTGAACGGGTAATGGTGGCGGCGGTCCGCGGCGTCGCCGACTTCTCGCTCGCAATCGGCGCAGGTGGCGATGTCGGCGGGGATCACCGGCGCAGGCAGCGCCTCGCCCGCGCTGGCGACGATGGCGAAATCGCGCTCGCCGGTGGGCGGCAGGTCCTGGGCGGTGACGGCGGTGATGTCGGAGGCCGGGGGCGCGTTCTCACGCAGCCGGCGCAGGAACTCGTCCACCCGCTCGCGCTCGCCTTCGGTCTCGATGACCACGCCGTCGGAGGTGTTGCGCACCCACCCGCCGAGATCAAGCGACCGGGCGAGCTGGTAAACGAACGGGCGGAAGCCGACGCCCTGGACGATGCCTTTGACGGTAGCTCGGGTTCTGGCTATCAATGGACCGGGGCGGGGATCATCCGCAGATTGGATACGATGCCGCAGATTTCACGGACGGCCGCGGATCGAGGCCCTGGTTTCAGGATTCCCGCCTTTATTATGAGGCGAAACGGCGAGGAGGGCAAGCGCGGGGGATCGGCGCGGCATCGCAGGCATGGGGTCAGACGCAGGGCAGGAGGTGACCTCCTGCCCCACGGCGATTCATGCGGTCGCTCGTCGGACGCGGCGAGCCCGGCGCTACTTTCCTGCCGCCCGCGCCTCGAAGCGCTCGCGCGACTGGCGGAAGGCCTCCACGAGCTCGGGCGAGACATCCTGCGCCAGCTCCTGGTAGTGCACCTTCGGCGGCGCCAGGCCGAGCGCGACCGCGACGCCGTAGAGGATCGCCTCCGGCCGCGGCGGGCAGCCCGGGACGTAGAAGTTCACCGGCAGCACCTTGTCCACGCCGCCGATGACGTTATAGCTGTCGTACCATATGCCCCCGCCGACCGAGCACGAGCCGAAGGCGAAAACCAGCTTGGGATTGGGCACGGCATCATAGAGACGCTTGAGGGCGGGCAGCACCTGGCGCGTCACCGGCCCCGACACCAGCAGGACGTCGGCGTGCCGCGGCGAGCCCACCAGCTTGATGCCGAAGCGCTCGGCGTCGTAGTAGGGCGTGAGGACGTTGATGATCTCGATGTCACAGCCGTTGCACGCCCCGGCATTGGTGTGATAGACCCACAGCGATTTGGGCAGAACCTTCGCCGACAGAGCTTTGAGGATGCTCACTTCTGACAGACCTCCGATACGAGTATGCATTGTCGGCGGGTGGCTAGGTGGCTTCGCCGCCGCCGTGGCGGCTTCGCCTGGCCACATAGGAATACCCGCCCGACGCTTGTTAGCGCCCCAGAAAAGCTGGCAGCGCGTGCCCCACGGGCGCGATGAAATGCGCGGCGCGGTTGAGCAGCGGATATATGAGCTGGGGGTAGATCCCGAGCACCAGGCACAAGGCCGCAAGCACCACCATCGGCCCCCAGACCGAGCCCGGCACCTCGCGCACCTCCTCCAGGCGCAGGCGGTCGGTCTGCGGCTTGCCCCAGAACATGGCGTAGGCGGCGTGCACCATGACCACCAGGGTCAGCACGCCGGTGGCGATGGCGATGGCGGCCGCCCACCACATCTTGGCTTCGGCGGCGGCGAGGAAGATCGTGATCTTGCTCATGAAGCCGTTGAAGGGCGGAAAGCCGCTGATGGCGAGCGCGCCGACGAAAAAGCAGGCCGAGGTGACCGGCATCTTGCGCCCCAGTCCGCCCAGGTCGTGGATGCTGCGGACGCCGGTGGCATACATGATGGCGCCGGCGGAAAGGAAGAGCAGCGCCTTGTAGATGGCATGGTTGATGAGGTGGAACACGGCGCCGTAGACGCCGAGGTAGGTGCCGATGCCGAAGGCCATCAGGATATAGCCCATCTGGCTCACCGAGCTGTAGGCGAGCAGGCGCTTGATATCGGTCTGGACGATGGCCATGACGATGCCGAGCACCATGGTAAAGCAGCCCAGGCCGACCAGGAAAACCCCGATCACCGGCCACGAGGGATAGAAGATGGTGATGGTGCGCGCCAGGGCGTAGATCGCCATCTTGATCATGACGCCGGAGAGCAGCGCGCTCACCGGGCTGGGGGCCTCGGCGTGGGCATCGGGCAGCCAGGGATGGAAGGGGGCAATGCCGGCCTTGGTGCCGAAGCCGACGATGAGCAGCGCCGAGATGGCGATGACCATGCTGCGCGGGAAGCGGCCGGCGACCTCGGCGATCTTGGTGATGAGCAGGGCATTGGCGCCCGGCTGGCCGCCGAACTGCGCGGCGGCGGAGGCGTACATCAGCACCGAGCCGAAGAGGGCGAAGGTGATGCCCACGGTCAGCAGCATCAGGTACTTGTAGCCCGCCTCCAGCCCGCGCCGGTCCCAGTAGAAGGCGACCAGGAAGCCCGAGGCGATGGTCGTCGCCTCGACCGCGACGTAGAGCATGATGACGTTGTTGGTGACCACGCCCCAGAGCATGGTGGCGATGAAGAGCATGAGCAGGCAGTAGAAGACGTTGAGGCGCTGCTCGGTGATGTCGCGCCAGTGGATGGCGGTCTGGTGGCGCATGTAGCGCAGGGAGTAGATGGCGGCGACGAGGCCGATGAGGCTGATGACCAACACCAGCACCAGGCTCAGGCCGTCAACCCGCAGCTCCTGGCTCCACGTGGTCAGCACCACGTCGTGCGCGAACATCTGGTAGGCAATGCCCGCGGCGATGCCGGCGGTGGCGAGAGCCCCGAGAATGACTACCGCGTTGCGTCCGCCGATGCTGTGCCCCCACCGCCCCACGGCGAACGCGATCAGCCCGGCCGCGGCGGGCACGATGAACACCAGCGCAGGAAGTACGGACACCAACTGGTCGGGCATCTATTGGACCTCGCATATCTGGTTGACGCCGGACGAGGGGACTTGACGCTCGCTATCAGCGGTTTGAGACGTCAATCTATTACGCGAGCGTCAATAGCAACCCCCGGATGAGATGTCAGCCCGCCCCGGGCGGGCGAATGCGCAAGCGACGCAAGCGGCGGCACATGGGCAACCGACGCGGCGTGACCGGCTCACCAGTGCAGCTCCGACAGCTTGTAGGTGTCGGTCGAGCCAAACTTCTGGTAGATGCCGGAGATGATGTAGAGCAGCAGGCCGACGCTGACCACGACCTCGGTGGCGATACCGATGAGCGCGGTCTCGCGGATGCCCGGCGCCAAGCTGACCAGGCTCAGGTGCACCGCGTTCTCGAGCAGGGCCAGCCCCACCACCGTCTTGATCGCGTCGCGCCGCGACAAGATGGCGTAGAGGCCGATGACGAACACCGTCAGCGCCACCGCCAGGTTGGTGCGAAAGACGCCCTGGGTCGCCTCGGCGCTCGGCGCCAGGAAGTCGGCGTAGGTATGGGTCAGCTTGTAGAACACCACCATGATGATGAGGGCGATGACGACCGACGGCCCGAAGCCGATGATCGCCCGCACCTCGCGGTCGCTGGTGCGCCGCACGTACCACAGCAGCAGCCAGGGAGTGATCAGCGCCTTGGTGAAGAATGCCACCACCACCCACCACCACAGGGCTGAGTTCTGGGTCGCGAACGCGCCGATGAGGGCGCAGATGAGCAGGGCCTGCGCCGCGTAGGCGTACGCCGAGATGCGCAGGTTGCGCGCCTCGACCGCGCTGACCGAGGTGAAGATCATGATCAGGCTCAGCGTCCCAATCAGGCTTTGGTTGTACATGACGGTGGCGCTCCCTCGCTCAGGTCGTGCATCAGGGTCAGCGATTCCGCCTCGCTGCGGCTGGGGGCGAAAAACCGCGCCCCAACGCCTCTCGTTTGCGCTACCCCGCGGTCGCCGCCTCTTTCTTCTCCGGCTCGGCCGGCGGGCGCAGGCCGGTGACCCCCAGCGCATCGAGCACGCTCGGCGGCACGTAGCAGCGCCCGCAGCGCTGGCACGGGCCCATGAAGATCTCGGCGCGCACGCGCAGCTGCTTGGTATCGTTGGTGGCGGTCTCGAACTCGCGGCTGAGCTTGATCGCCCCCTCCGGGCAAACCTCCTCGCAGCGCCCGCAGTGCACGCAGCGCTCCAGCTCGAACTCCAGAATGCGCTTCTCCTGCGACGGGTCCGACACCCGGATCAGTCGCGTCGGGCAGACCTCGGCGCAGCCGCCGCAGCCGATGCACTTGCTGACATCCAGCGTCACCCGGCCGCGGAAGCCCTGCGGCGCCTCCAGCGGCGCCAATGGGTAGGCCAGGGTGACCTTGCCCGCGCGCAGGCAGATAAGCGCTTCCTTTAGCTTGCTGAGAAACATCCTCTCATCTCCTCGTCGTCACGCGAAGGGTGACGGGTTCATCGAGACGCCACTACGAACGGGTTCACGCGTTGATCATCGTCAGCGCCACTGCCACCAGGGCGACGAAGATGATGCGCGTGAAATAGCTCATGGACTGGTCGATGCGCAGGCGCGGGTTGACGACGTCGATCAGCCCCACCAGCAGCACGACGACAAAAGCCTTGGCCAGGTTGGCGACGATGTTGAGCGCGCCGATGCCCAGGTTCGGCCAGGGGATGAAGATCTGCACCAGCAGCACCGAGAACAGCAGCAGCCGCATGTGGAAGGTCCAGCGAATGAGCGCCAGCCGCGGCCCGCTGAACTCGATGAAGGGCCCGCCCATGATCTCCTGGTCCGCCTCGGCGATGTCGAACGGCAGCTTGCCCACCTGCGCCTGGAGCGCGAGGAAGAACGCGCCGGCGGCGACGAGGGTGGACATCGCCGGGTGATGCGCGAGCTGCCACCCCACCATGCCGTCGAGCAGCAGCGTCTTCGACTTCAATGCGACGACGATCAAGGCGATGGCGACCACCGGCTCGGTGGTGAGCACCATCATCATCTCGCGGCTGGCGCCGACGTAGGCGTAGGGGCTGCCGGAGGCGAAGGCGGCCATCATGATTCCGACCGCGACGATGCTCATGACGTAGAGCAGGGCGATGAGGTCGCTCCACTGGCCGATCGGCGCGCCCGCGCCCATGGGGATGAGCAGCGCGATCAGCAGCACCGCCGCCATGGTCACGATCGGCGCCAGGCGGAAGACCAACCCGGTCGAGGAGCGCAGATCCTCCTTGCCCAGCAGCTTGATCAGGTCGAGGTAGGGCTGGGTGAAGGGCGGCCCCTGGCGCGAATGGATGCGCGCCTTGAGCTTGCGGATCACCCCCTCCAGCAGGGGTGAAAGCGCCAGCACCAGCACTATCTGCGCTATCCCCACTACTATCGCATGCGCCATCTAGCTCCTCCGCTGAATGCCTTTCCTCTTCAGGCAGACCCTCGCCAACCCCCGGCCCGCGCTGCAAGGGCCCCGACCCTCACCTCTGTCCTCTCCCTGGAAGGGAGACGAGATGAGGCGTGACCGCTTACCCCGTCTTCTCCCGCGACAGCGCGGTCAGCTCGTCCTGGGTATAGATCCGGCTCTTGCGCTCGTCGTTAAGGTCAACCACTTCCACGCGCTCGGTGCACGAGAAGCACGGGTCTATGCTGCCGAGCGTGATGGGCACGTCGGCGATCTCCTGGTCCTGAATCATCGCCGGGATGCACTGAAGGTTAGGATAGGTCGGGGCGCGCACGCGCCAGCGCTCGGGGCGGTTGTTCTCGCCGGTGAGCACGTAGTGGATCGCCTCGCCGCGCGGTGCCTCGACGACGCTGATGCCCTCGCGGCCGGCGGGAATCTCCTCCTCGATGGGGGTGACGATCGGCCCGTCGGGCATCTCGGCCAGGCCCTGGCGAATCTGGCGGATGGACTCGAACGTCTCCTCCACCCGCACCAGGGTGCGCGCCAGGACATCGCCCTCGTCGTGATAGCAGACCTTGGGCGCCAGCTCGGCGTAGGCGGCGTAGGGATGATCCACGCGCGCGTCGCGCGGATGCCCCGAGCCGCGCACGGTCGGGCCGACGGCGCACATCGCGCGCGCGTGCTCGAAGGTGAGCGGCCCCACGTTGCGCAGCCGCAGCATGATGGTCGAATCGCCGGGCAGGGCGTCGGCCACCGCCAGCGTCTCCTGCTCGATCTTGGCCAGGACATCGAGGATCTTCGGGTGCAGATCGTTGGGGATATCGCGGCGCACGCCGCCGATGATGTTCATGCCATAGGTCTTGCGGTTGCCGGAGATCTGCTCGGCGAGCCACATGATGGGCTCGCGGATACGCCACGTCTGCATGAGCAGGGTATCGAAGCCGATGATGTGGGTGGCGATGCCCAACCACAGCAGGTGCGAGTGGACGCGCTCGAGCTCGAGCATGACGCTGCGGATGTAGCGGGCGCGGGCGGGCGGCTGAATCCCGGCCGCCTCCTCCACCGCCTGGCAGTAGCAGGAGGAGTGGATGAAGCCGCAGATGCCGCAGATGCGCTCGGCGATGAACGGGATCTCGTTGTAGGTCAGAACCGTGTCGCCCATCTTCTCGATGCCGCGGTGGTTGTAGAAGCCCCGGTAATCGCAGCCGACGACGCGCTCGCCGTCAACGAACAGGCGCAACTGCGCCGGCTCCTCGAGCACGGGGAAGAACGGCCCGATGGGCAGCACGGTCGTGCCCGGGGGAGCCTCCTTGAACTCGACCTTGACGCCTTCGGCCGCGGGCGGCTTGTAGTCGTGCGGCAGGTCGCGGCGCAGCGGATAGACCCCGGCCGGCCAGTCGTCGGGCAGCACCAGCCGCCGCGGGTCGGGGTGCCCCACCGGCTCGACCCCGATGACATCGCGGAACTCGCGCTCCGCCCAGCCCGCCCCGGGTATGACCGGCGTGATGGACTGGATCTTAGCGTCGTTGGGATCGACCTCGGCCAGCAGGCAGACGTAGCCGTGGTCCTCGTCCATGGCAAAGATGTGGTTGATCTCGAAGGTGCCGAGACTGCTGCGGCGGTCGGTGCCGGCGGTGATGAGGAACCGCGCCCCCAGCTCGTTGAACAGGTAATCGGCCACGGGCGCGATGGCGTCTCTTTGCAGCTTGACGTAGAGTGTGCGGTCCACCGGCTCGTGGGCGTCCACGAACGCGGCGCCCGCGCGCTGCTTGACGCGTGCAAGCAGGCCGTTATCCGAGAAATACATCCCCATGTCCTCCTGGAGCCTGAGCGGCGCGATGGTCGGTTGGAACACGCGCCGCCGGCGGCAAACGATTCCGGGCGCGAGGCAGGGTGCCGCGCCCGGTCATTATAGTTTTACCCCTTGAGCACCAAAGTTAGAAGGGCGAGCACGATAATCACGCCCACAACGATCCACAGCATGTAGATCTGCGGGATGCCGACGTGGGTGCGGCTGAGACGTTCCGCGAAACGTCCGCCGGCGCGCACCATGGGCCCATAGAGCCAGCCATCGAGGTCGAACACGCGCTCGACGACGCGCGGGAACGTCAGGCGCGGCACGCGCACCGTCGGGTAGATGCCGGCGAAGGTGCGGTTGAACGAGGAGAAGACCCCCTGCGCCCGGAAACGCACCAGCTCGTCGGCATGCTCCTCACCGCAGTACCAGCACTCGACCTCCCGCACCGGCCCGCCCGCCAGGCGCATCAGGCCGTAGCCGACCACCATCAGCGCCGCGAATAGCACCAGCACCAGCGCCGGGCTCCACGCCGCGCTCATGGCGCCGCCCGGGGCGAGCGCCAGCGTCCAGCCGCTGCCAGCCAGGATCTGCGACGGCTCGGGCAGCGTGGCGACCGTCCCGCGCAGCACGTCGTAGAGGCCGCGCGCCACCGCCACCGGCGCCAGGCCCATGCCGATGCAGGCGATCGCCAGCGCCGCCTGGGCGACGTTCATCGTCCAGGGCACTGGCTGGCCGAGGCCCTCCCGCACCGGGGCCGGCTTGCCCATGAAGGCGATGCCGATGAACTTCATGGCGTAAGCCAAGCTCACCACGCTGACGAACAGCGCGACCAGGCCCAGACCGACGAAGGGCGGATAGCGCACCCCGCCGATGATGGCGCTTTGATAGAGAATCCACTTGCTGACGAAGCCGTTGAGCGGCGGCAAGCCGGCGAGGGAGAGCGCGGCCACGACCGCGGTGACCGTCGCCAGCGGCATGACGCGCGACAGCCCGCCGACCTGGTTGAGGTCGCGCGTGCCGGTGTAATAGACAATGCTGCCGGCGTTGAAGAAGAGCAAGGACTTGAAGGCGGCGTCGTTAACCAGGTGATAAATGGCGGCAAGCAGCGCCAGGGCGGCGAAGAGCGGGGCGATGGCGAGGAAGGCGATGCCCATGCCGAGGCCCATCAGGATGTAGCCCATCTGGCCGATGCTGGAGAAGGCGAGCAGGCGCTTGCAGTCGTTCTGCTGCACCGCGGCGATGCTGCCGATGGTGGCCGAGGCGACGCCGAAGGCGGCGATGACCAGCCCCCAGGTGATGATCGCGTCGTGGGTCAGCGCCGGCAGCGCGCTCCAGAGGAAGATGCGAGCGATGCCGTAAACGCCGATCTTGATCATGACGCCCGACAGCAGGGCGCTGACGCTGGAGGGGGCTGCGGGGTGAGCGTCGGGCAGCCAGTCGCCGAAGGGATACATGCCGGCCTTGGTGCCGAAGCCGATGAACCACAGCGCCAGCACCAGGTGCAGCAGCCAGACGTGGGAATGCGCCAAGGCGGCGAGCGTCTGCTTGGCGTTGTCGAAGCCGAAGTCGGAGATGACGCCCGCGCGCCAGGTGATGATAGCAGCCGCGAACATCAACGCTGTCGCCACGTGCGTGATCAGGAAGTACTTGAAGCCGGCACGCAGGCTAACCGGATTCTCGCGCTCGAAGATGACCAGGAAGTAGCTGGCGAGGGTCATGAACTCCCAGAAGATGAGGAAGAAAAACCAGTCTGAAACCCCGACCACGCCAATCATGCCGGCGAGGAAGAGCAGCAGCGGGCCATAATAGCGCGCCAGGCTCTCGTGGGGGTAGGATTCCATGTAGCCGATGGAATAGAGGGCCGCGGCCGCGGCGACGCCGACGATGACCAGCAGGAACAGGGCGCTCAGGGGATCGACGCTGAAGTTGAACTCGGCGTGCAGGCCCGGCAGGACGAGGCCGGAGACATAGGCCGCCGGCTCGCCGGTGACCAGCACCGGCAGCGCCACCATCGCCACGATCAGGCCGGAGAAAACGACGAAGACGAAGGCGACCCAGCCCGCGCCGCGCCGGTCGCGCGCCATCGCCGCGGTGACGATGGCGCCGGCGCCGAGGATGCCGATGGCGTAAACTACCAGCTCTGACGAGATGATCTCCGAGAACATCAGCCTCTCTCCCTGTGAGACCCGGCTCTGTCCTATCCGTGATGCCAGCGCTGCCGCGCGCCGCCGATCATCACGGCATCGGCGCATAGGAGACGTGCGCGATGAGCGGAATGCCTATTATCGGCGCCACGGCGCACATGATGATGAGCACGCTCAGGGCGATGTGCATCTGAAACGGCAGCACGGCATCATCTTTGATCGCCAGCACCGTCGCTGTGGGCTCGCCCAGAAAGACCTTGTGCGCGATACGCAAGAACCAGGCGAACGAGACCAGGCTCTCCAGCAGCACCAGCCCCAAGATGACCGGCCCCAGCCCGCCGCCGAGCTGCATCGCCCCGGTCAGCAGGTAGAACTTGCTCCAGAAGCACGCCAGGGGCGGAACCCCGGTCACCGCCAGGACGCCGACGACGAACGCCAGGCCCACCACCGGCAGCTTGCGCCCCAGCCCGCCGAGCTGGCTGATGGAGCGCGTCCCCGTCGCATAGGCCACGGCGCCGGCGCTGAGGAAGAGCGTGCTCTTGGCGAAGCCGTGGGTGATGATGTGCAGCACGCCGCCGCGAAATGCGTTCTCCGAGCCCAGCACGCCCATGCCGATGCCGAGCAGGACGTAGCCCAGGTGCGCTATGGTCGAGTAGGCGAGCAGGCGCTTGAGGTCGTCCTGCGCGAAGTAAAGGCTGAGCGCCATGAACATGGTCACCAGGGCCATGATCGCGGTCACCAGGCCCATGGAGTGCGGCATGCTCCAGCTCGACGAGACCACGCGCGCGATGAGATAGACCCCCGCCTTGACCATGGCCGCGGCGTGCAGGTAGGCGCTGATGGGGGTGGGCGCCTCCATGGCATCGGGCAGCCAGGTATGGAAGGGGATCTGCGCGGCCTTGGCCCACGCCGCGACGAGCAGGAAGATGAAGACCAGGTTGCGCAGCCCCGGGCCCAGCCGCGCCAGGGCGTCGAAGCCGAACGATTGCGTGGTAATGAACAGGATGAACAGCGACACGAGGAAGAACAGCCCCCCGACATGGGTCACGATGAGGGCCTTGAAGCCGGCGCGCAGCGCCTTCTCCTCGCGCGTGTGCGAGATCAAGGCCCACGAGCATAGAGTAGTGAGCTCCCAGAAGATGAAAAGCTGGAGCAGGTTGGGCGAGACGGCGACGCCAACCATGGCGCCGACGAACAGCAGCAGCCAGAAGTGGTAGCGCGCCTGGCCCTCGCTCAGATCGTGCTCGCGGTTGCGGTCGCTCAGGTAGCCGGTTGAATACAGCACCACCAGGAACCCCACGCCGGTGATGACCACGAGCATGAGGCTGGTCAGCGGATCGATCATCACCCCGAACAGGCCGACGGTTTTGAGACCCTTGAGCCAGGGCATCTGCCCAAAGACGCGCTCGAAGGGCGCCGGATAGGCCACGACCACGGCCCATGTGCTAAGGCCGAGGGTGATGAGCGCGGTGACGACGGAGACGACGCGGACGGCGCGCTGACGCAGCCCGGCAACCACGCTGGCGCCGAACACCGGCAGTCCGATCAACAAGACCAGGATTGCGACCATCCTCTCACCTCTCCACGCTTGCCCGCCCCTGGTGGGCTTGCCTGCCTCTGGTGGGCTTGCCCGCCCCTGGCGGACTTGGCCGCGCTGCGACGTACCGCTACGGCAGCGGCGCGACGTGCTGCACCAGCGGTATGCCGATCGCCGGCGCCGCTACGCACATGACGATGAGCACCCACAGCGTTACGACCATCGCCACTGGCAGCGGGTTTGCCGGCACAGCCGCAACCGCCTCCGTCGGCTCGCCCAGGAAGACCTTCTGCGTCACCCGCAGCATCCACGCGAACGAGACCACGCTCTCCAGCAAGACCAGCCCCAGGATAATGGGGCCGATGGCGCCCTTGAGCTCCAGCGCGCCGGTCAAGAGATAGAACTTGCTCCAAAATGAACCCAGCGGCGGCACCCCCGTCACCGCGAGCAAGCCAACGACGAACGCAACTCCCGCCAGGGGCACCTTGCGGCCGAGGCCGCCGAGCTGGCGGATCGAGCGCACGCCGGTAACGTAAACCACAACCCCCGCGACGAGGAACAAGGTGGTCTTGGCGAAAGCGTGGGTCATGATGTGCAACAGGCCCCCTTGAAAGCCCAACCGGGAGCCGAGCATGCCCATGGCGACGCCCAGCAGCACATAGGCGAGGTTGGCGATAGTGGAATAGGCCAGCAGACGCTTGAGGTCATCCTGCGCGAAGTAGAGGATGAGGGCCATGAACATGGTCACCAGCGCCATGATGGCGGCGATCAGGCCGACGGTGGACATCGCCGCGACGCCGCCCTCGCTGTAGGCGCTGGTGATGATGCGGGCAAGCGCGAACACCGAGACGTTGACCATGACTCCGGAGAGCAGGGCGCTGATGGGGCTGGGCGCCTCGGCATGGGCGTCGGGCAGCCAGGTGTGAAAGGGTATCTGCGCCGCCTTGGCCCAGGCCGCGACCAGCAGGAACATCAGCACCAGGGTGCGCAGCCCCGGCGCGAGCAGCGACAGCGAGGTGTAACCGAACGACTTGGTGGCGATGAACAGCATGAACAGGATGACGAGGAAGAACAAGCCGCCGATGTGGGTCATGATGAGCGCCTTGAAGCCGGCGCGCATGGTCTTCTCCTCCTGGGTGTGGGAGATCAGCGCCCAGGAGCACATGGTGGTCACTTCCCAGAAGATGAACAGTTGCAGCAGGTTGGGGGCCATGGCGAGGCCGGCCATGGCGCCGATGAGCAGCAGCAGCCAGAAGTGGTAGCGGCCCTGGCCTTCGCCGAGCGGCTGCTCGCGGTTGCGGTCACTGAGGTAGGCGGTCGAATAGAGCACCACCAGGAAGCCAATGCCGATGACGACGATGAGCATCAGGCTGGCCAGAGGATCGACGAGCACGCCGAACAGGCCCACTCGCTCCAGGCCCTGAAGCCAGGGCATCGCCCCGAACACGTGCCTGGAGGTCTGGGGAAAGATGCTGACCACGGCAAAGGCTGCCAGGCCAAGGGTCACGAGGGCGACGCCCGTGGAGATGACCTGAATCGCGCGCGGGCGCAGTCCGACTACGACGACGGCGCTTACGATCGGCAGGACGATCAACAGGATCAGGATTGCGAGCATCCTCTCACCTCTGCACGCGTTTGCCGCACGCGCCTGGCTGCGGCGTCAAGTCTCGTCAACCCGGCTGCGGCCCGCTGCCCGCGCCACCCGCGGTCGGCCCCAGGGCATCCTTGAGCGCGGCGGCGATCCCCGCTACCGCCCTGCGCGCTTCCGGGCTCAGCGCCGCCCCCGGCGCCAGCGAGGCCGGCTGAACGCCGATGACCAGCGACTGCTGCCGCGCCTGCTCGCGCAGGTAGCGCATCACCAGCGCGAGCCCCGAGCGGTGCGTCACGCAGCTCCGCTGTGGCAACTCGCCTGGCTCCAGCAGGACCGCCTCCCCCGCCCCGCCGCCGAAGTCCACAGCGTCCACGAACACCACTGCCGCCGCGCCCGACTCCGCTATCGGACCGAGGTAGCGCTCCGGGGCGTCGCCCACGTCCAGCGCCTCCACCCCCGATCCCTTCAGCTCCTCCACCACGGCTGGCCCGACGCCGTCGTCGCTGCGCGCGCTGTTGCCGACGCCGACGACGAGCGCCCGTCCGCGCACTGCCCGACGCAGATCCTGCGCTAAGGATCTTCCCGCAGCCGACGCGGCGTCGTCCCGAGCCCGATCCAAGAGGCCCCCGTCCGCCGCGCGTGCCTGGCGATAGGGGATTCCTCGCTGCGCTCGGAATGACATGTTCCCCCTTTCGTCCTCGCCTTCACCGTCGCCAACTCAACCGGGGATTCCTCGCTGCGCTCGGAAGGACATCCCTTCGGCCCATCCGCCATGCCACCCCTCAGTAACTCTACTCCAGCAGCCCCTTCATCTGCTTGTAGCTGAACACCGGCCCGTCGCGGCAGACGTACTTGTGGCCGATGCAGCAGTGATTGCACTTGCCCACCCCGCACTTCATATGCCGCTCCAGGGTGGAGATGATGTCCTCGTCGGCGAACCCCATGCTCACCAGGTCCTGGATGACGAAGCGGATCATCACCGGCGGCCCGCACATGTACGAGACGGTGCCCTCCGGCTTGATCCCCGCCTTGGGGAAGAGGGTGGGAACCATGCCGACGTTGCCCTCCCACCCTGGCTCGGAGCGGTCAACAGTGACCATGAACTTGATGTCCTGGCGGCTCGCCCACTCCTTGAGCTCGGCCTTGTAGACCAGGTCGGTGGGGGTGCGCGCGCCGTAGAGGATGGTGATGTTGCCGAACTTGGGGCGCTCGTCGAACATATTGTGAATCAGCGCGCGCAGCGGCGGCAAGCCGATGCCGCCGGCGATGAACAGGATGTCCCGACCCTGCACCTCGTCGTAGGGGAACGAGTTGCCGAGCGGGCCGCGGATGCCGACCTCGGCGCCTGCGCCCATGGCGTGCAGCGCGCGCGTCAGGGCGCCGACGGCGCGAATCGTGATCTCGAAGCTGCCCTTGCGCGTGGGCGATGAGGCGAAGCCGAACGGCGCCTCGCCCAGCCCGAAGACCGACAACTCGACGAACTGCCCGGGGCGCCAGGCGAACGCCGCGTGCGCCGCGTCATCGCGGAGACGGAAAACGAAGGTCTTGGTGTCGGGCGTCTCGTCGCGGACGTCGATGATGCGCGCGATCTGGGGCAGGTAGATATTGGGGCGTTTCTCCATTACTTCCATTCCGCTCTCCTGATGGCCTCGCCGACCTCCGGGATGCCGAGGCGGATGCCGGGGCAGACGCGGACGCAGCGTCCGCAGCCGACGCAGCCCTGCATGCCGTCGCGAGCGACGTACTGATAGCTGATCTTGTGGAAGATGCGGCGCCTGAGGCGGTGCAGCTGCTCGGGGCGCGGGTTATGCCCCGAGGCCTCGCGCGTGAGGCCAGGAAACTGGCAGGAGTCCCAGCGCCGGGTGCGCACGCCGGCGCCGTTCATCTGTGCATCGGTGACATTGAAGCAGTAGCAGGTGGGGCAGATGTTGGTGCAGCCGCCGCAGGTGACGCACCACTGCGCCATGCGCCGCCACAGCTCCTCCTCCACCGCGTCCACCGAGACCTTGCGGCTCGAGGCGGAGAAGTAAAGCCGGGGGTCGCGCGGGAAGCGCTTCTCCGCGGCCTGATCCAATGCATCGCGCTGCGCCAGGTCGTCGGCCGACGCCGGGCTGAAAAGCTGCGGCGCGGCGGCGACCAGCTCCTCGCCCTTGGGCGTATCCACCTCGACCAGAAGGTACGCGCCGCCGAGGTCGGTGAGCTGGATGTCGTAGCCGCCGCCCGAGGGCAGGGAGGGGCCGGTGTTGGCGCAGACGCAGAAGCACTCCTTGCACGGCGCGTTGCAGGCGAAAGCGACGAGCCCGGTGTTGGCGCGGCGGCGCGCGTAATACGCGTCGGGAAGGTCCTCGACGCCGAGCGTCAGGTCGAAGAAACGAATCGCGCTGACGTCACAGCAGCGGATGCCGAAGATGACCCGCTTCTCTTCATCGTACGTCGGCTCGACCTGGTAGCCGCCGTTGCGGTGATAGCGCAGCAGGTCCTCGGACTGCGGGAACAGGAAGCGCTTGGGCGAATCCTGGGGGTTGTCGTACTCCAGCGTTATCTCGTCGGCCGACTTGATGGGCTGAAACGCCACGTCTGCGCCATGCAGCGGAACCGGCGCGATTACGGTCGCGGATTTCTGAAGCGCGGCGACCCATTCCCGCAATCGGCCCTTGTCAAGTCTCAATGCTCGGCTCATCATCTACTCCTGTTCATCCCTGTGGGAGCCGCGTCCCGCCTTCGCGGGCTTCGTAGCCCAGCTTCCGCCTTCGCGGACGACGCAGTTCCGCTCCGGCGGACGAAGGCGTCGGCGGGCGAAGCTCGCCCGCCTAAGGCGGGTAAACCTCGCAGCGATGGCGACCACGAAACGCGGCCTGGGCCCCTAGTGCACCGTCAGTCATGAATCACGGGATAAAGTCGCTTCAACTTGATACGGGCGTCTTGGGCGGGCGTGGGTCAGCTTGCGCGCCGCTGCCTTGCCGGCTTTCACCATCTCCCCCAACTGCTGTCGTTCGTCAACGGTCAGTTCTACGATATACTTCTTCTTCATGGGCTGCCACCTCGCTGCTGCGATGTTTGCTGCGTCGGTTGACGGCGATCTCAGCCATGGCAGCCCATTATACCTCAAATCCTGCAAATCACTGTTGACGGTGCACTAGTGCTTTCTTGCACATCTGTTGTTACAGTTCACCCTCACCTCAATGGCTAGGCGGCTAAGCGCGAAGCGCCGCCGTGGCGGTGGCGGAGCCACCTAGCCACCTGAAGGCCGCCACGGCGGCTCCGAGGGCAGGCGAGACGCCTGCCCTACCGCAC
>Ga0315280_10003008_pt1 | contig 26414 bp, 29 predicted proteins | sample YL17G06_40_MG_FD_203697 | JGI IMG/M metagenome (GOLD analysis project Ga0315280, IMG submission 203697) | Sediment microbial communities from Yellowstone Lake, YNP, Wyoming, USA - YL17G06_40 | ecosystem: Environmental > Aquatic > Freshwater > Lake > Sediment | place: USA: Wyoming | collected...
ACGTAGAATCGATGTATGATAAATATTTGCTTAATGCAGAGATTGAGCTTATTAAGCAACGCATACCGATAAATTCAAAAGTTCTAGATGCTGGATGTGGCGAGGGTGAGGCTACACTAGTATACTCTGCTATTCCAGGGGTTACGATCCATGCTGTAGACTTCTCAACAACTAGGCTAAAAAAAGCGGCGGTGAGATTAAAAGGACGAAAAAATGTGCTTCTTAAACAAGTCGATTTCTTGGGACAATACCGTCTTGATAAAGACTATGACATAATAATATCACAAAGATTCTTGATAAATCTTGCAGAATGGCAATTGCAAAGTAAGGTGCTTCTTGATTTAATGGCAATGCTCAAACCAAAGGGTAGATTGTTAATGTTAGAAGGTAGCAAACTGGGGTCAGATTCTCTAAACGAATTTCGAGCGGCTTGGGGATTAGATCCAATACCAGTAAAATGGCATAATTTATTTTTTGACGATAACGTGTTAATTGAGTTTATGCAACAGCATGGCTATAACTTAGTAGAACAAGACGGCATGGGTGCCTATTTTTTGCTGACCAGGGGGGTAAGACCAAATTTTGATAAAAAACTGAAATGGAATTGTAAATTTAATCAGGTAGCAGCTACCAGAATAATAGAAGATTTGCTTGGATTTTATACTAAATTTTCTAGATTGAAGCTTTGGGTTTTTCAGAAGTAAAGAATAATTTTCTGGGAATCAAGGTTGGGTTATTTAAGTAGGAAATATTCTATGAAAAGTAATCTTGAATGTTTAGCCATATTTGGTGGTGTGACAGCATTTAGCAACAAACTACATGTTGGTCGTCCCAATATTGGTGACAGGAAGCGCTTACTGGAGCGTATAAACGATATACTCGATCGAGGGTGGTTCACAAATAATGGACCATACGTACAGGAATTCGAAAAGCGTATCGCTGATTGGTTAGGTGTTAAACACTGCATTGCTACTTGTAATGGAACTGTAGCCTTGGAGATCGCCATAAGAGCAGCAGGACTATCAGGAGAAGTCATTGTACCAGCTTTTACTTTTATCGCAACGGCTCATGCACTCCAATGGCAAGCGATTACTCCTGTCTTTTGTGATATTGATTCTCACACTTATACGATAGACCCTCTCTATGTAGAAAAGATGATTACTCCCCGAACAACGGGTATCATAGGTGTGCACTTGTGGGGACATCCCTGCAATGTAGAAGCACTAACTGAGATTGCACACCGTCACAAGTTGAAACTTCTATTTGATGCTGCCCATGCCTTTGGGTGCTCCTATAAAGGGCGTAGGATTGGTGGCTTTGGTGATGCTGAAGTCTTCAGTTTTCATGCTACCAAATTTATCAATACGTTAGAAGGTGGTGCTATTGTTACGAATGATGACGATTTGGCGGCCAAGATTCGTCTAATGAAGAACTTTGGTTTCACTTGGTATGATAAAGTTGATTATATTGGTACTAACGGTAAAATGAATGAAATCTCAGCGGCTATGGGATTGACCTCATTGGAATGCATGGAGGAGTTTATTGCAATCAATTACCGCAACTACAAACAATATCAACATGAGTTAATAAATGTTCCCGGCCTTCATCTTCTTACGTACGATGAAACAAAGCAGTGTAATTACCAATATATCGTCATTGAAGTTGACGAGAGTGAAGCTCATATCAGTCGGGATCAGTTGATGGAAATTCTTTGGTGTGAAAACATTTTAGCCCGTCGATATTTCTACCCCGGTTGCCATCAGATGGAGCCTTATTGCTCCTATTTTCCGCATGCGGGATTGCTATTGCCTGCAACAGAAAGACTTGCAAAGCAAGTGCTATGTCTCCCCACAGGCACCACAATTGGGACCGAAGAGATTAACAAAATTTGTAACATAATTAAGTTGGTTTTGAAAAATGGAGATAGTGTTAGGACGCACTTGAAGAATCTTAATTCATCTAAATTTTAAACAGAGCAAGAATAAAAGTAAGTTGAAAACTACAAAGATCGGTATTATTTGTCCCTTAGGACCTTTAGATAGGTATGGTTATCAATACAACCATCTGATAACGTTAGAGAATCTGTCTAGTTTTGCCACGCGAGTTTATTTGTGTTCCTCAACCAGAAGCCAGACTGACGTGGATCGTTTGTTAGCCCGTTTCCCAAAAGTAGAATATATCTCTGATAAACGTACTTGGTTTGATGCAGATAGTAACGGTAATGAAATCTTCAGTATCGCAAGACTTGAAAGCAATTCAAACTTGATGATTGAGCGGTGTAAGCGGGATCAGATGGACTGTGCTGTTATGATACATATAAACCAATATATTCAGTATAGTGTGAAGGAAAACCTGAGGCAGTTATGCCAAGACATGCTCGCAGCAAGACGTCCCTTTGAATGGCTGTACAAAAAGTACCAGCTTGGCAACCGTCTGTTTCATGCCGACACCAGAGTACCATGGATACTCAATCTTCAAATCGATAACCCTTTTCTCATTCAAGCTGATTCAATACATCATCGTAATGGTAATGAGAGATATACGATTCAAAACGGTAACTTCCGAGATAAGGATTATTTTGCAATTGTTGACTGCCCGTTAGAGTTGACCTTGCAAGACCTTGCTGACATAAAGAACTTTACCCGATGTTATTCTGAATTAAATCCCCAGGCATCGCCAATCTTTGATTGGAATAAGTATTTTTATTACTGTGTATGGAAAATTAATGCCAAGTTTATGTCTGATGAACCGCTTGATGCGACAGGAGAAGCCATAGTTCGTAATAGCAGGAAAGATTTCTTGAGTTGGATATTTTTAGAGCAATACAAGAAGTCTAATTCAACCTTCACTATTGACAGATATATTCGACTTGGTCTTTTTTATTTACGAGACATACTGAAAAAAATATCTGCTAATTATTAACATACGCATAAGTAATGAATAAGTTACGATACATTTTCGACATTGATGTTTAAGTGGATCACTATGCCCAGGTATACCGGGTTTTTAGTAAGATACGAGGCTATAGGAGGTTTGAGGAGATGCTCCATAGCCTTAGAAGGTTCAGTAAGGATGAGGTAGCACAGGAGAGGGCGAAGATCCTGCGATTTTACGAGAGACATGGTGAAGAAGCGACCAGGGAAGCATTTGGAGTAGACAGGAAGCTTATTCATGTGTGGTGGAAGAGGCTTAAAGAAGGCAGTAGTCACCTTCAGGCATTGGTACCGATCTTTGCACCACACGACGGGTGGCCGAAGTAATTCGGAAATCTTTTGGAATTCATTATCATCCAAACCACCTTTGGCGGCTTCTGACGGGGCTGGAATGGAGTTGTCAAAAGCCAGAACGTCGGGCTCAGGAAAGGGACGAGGAGAAGATAGAGCACTGGAAGACGAAACATTGGCCAGCAATAAAAAAAAGCCTCCGCACTTGGAGACCATCTGGCATTTCTCGATGAAAGTGGTTTTCTGCTCATCCCCACTGTTTGCAGAAAATTGGTGCCGAAGGGTCAGACTCCCATCTTGCATCATTGCTACAAGCGGGAGAGAATTTCGGCCCTTTCGACCCTTACCGTCTCGCCCAAGCGGCGACATGTGTCGCTTGATTCCCGATTTCAAGGAAAGAATATTAAGATCTTGGACGTGGCGGGTTTTATCGCCATACAATAAGGTAAGGTAGAATAAATGACTGCACAGATGATAAGGCGTTTTCATCTAATGTGCCAGTCCTATAAACCCAAAATTCCTTCTTTTATAGATCAGAACGTTTTAGTCAGACAAGTTAGTGACTTTTTTAATTTACCCTTAGCTGATGTGCGTTGGCATTACGAAAGGTATCGAATCCTGCATGACCTAAAGAGATACAGCGACATATTAGGCGAAAGAAAAACACTATGTTTTGAAGAGGCGTTCATCATCTATGTAATACTTGCTTGTTTCCGTCCCCCCACTATTGTAGAGATTGGTACTCAATATGGCAAGTCTACACGACGAATTATAGATATTAAGGACTTAATGAAAACGAACAGCAGAGTGATCTGTTACGATGTTGTTGATGAGGTTAAACATTTTACACCTGATGAAGCACAATTGATTCTAAACGATGTAACACACACATTTCGCCAGGATGTTTTGGGAGCCTACGCACCAGGCATGATCTACTTGGACGCACATCCTTATCATTTGCTTAAGAATGTCATTTCTGAATTCCTCAGTTATCCCGGTGACTGTATTCTGGCTATCCATGATTGTTCCAGGGGCTTATGCAACCCCAATATGACTCTGAGCAGGGATGAACTCAACATTACCAGTAACACCGGGGTTTGGGAGAGGCATGTGCTGGCTGAGATTTTTGGAGTTAAAAACCCAATGAGCGACCAATTGGATGATATCTATACCTCTACTCATCATCTCAAGGTTTTTGGAACACCGCATGGTCTTGCTGTAATTCAACCAAAGAGATTATTGCGCCAAGAAAGCTATATTTAGGGAATCATGAAGGAAAATAACATTGCGATCTGCATTGCTGGTTGGCATTTTAACGAGGAGTTTTATGACCAAATAAGCAGGTTACCACAGGCAGAAGTATTTGTAGTTTCGCATAAAGCTCCTAACTTAGTTCCGTTTTATGTGTTTGAGTTCGTTAAGTCAGGTCAGATTTTCTTTGAGCCAAATTTTGGATACGATTGGGGATGCTACCAACAGTTTCTTTCTAAAGGAATCTGGGAAAAATTTGATTACCTATTCTTTTTGCATGATGATCTGGTAATCCTGGATTCTGGATTTATTTATAAAGCGATTGAGCTTCTAAACAACGGAAAAAAAATCGTGGGCAATGGGCGTAATTCTCAAAAAACTGATTGGCCAATAACACATTATGAATGTTATGCTCATTCACAATGGAAACCTCCCAATAAATATTTTCGACACGAAACTGTGCGAGGTTCTTTTCTTGCAGCAAAAGCACAAACTGTAAAGAGAATGGGTAATTTTGAGATATTTTGGGACCGTCTTCATCTGAACTTTAGGTTTGGTAATTGGAGTTTAATTTCGACCTGTGGCAAGATTCATGCAATTTTTGGGGACACCAGTTTCGGATTTCTGGGAGACACGTATCTCAATAGTCAATATCTTTTAGAAAAGGAACGAGGTGGTTTGCTTCCTTCAAATAACATTTCGCCTTTAATCGAACCTTCTCGTCAGTTAATATCAAGCGTATTCATTAAGTTTTGTAAGGCTTATATGTATGCTTACTTGACAATTGACTCAAAATACCTGCGGTCATTTCTTTCTGTGTTGGTATGGCCGTTTATTGCCATTATATCTGGGCCAGGGATGATGCAGAGGGTTTTAAAACATCAGATTCCGAAAACTACGCACCCGAGAGTTTGAGCAGATGAACCTCGCTAGAGCAATAAGTGTAGCAAAAAATGTTTTTCACATTGCATTCCAACCGGTGCGTAATTACCTTGCAGTCCGGAAAACAACAAAGCCGGGAAGTATCTTTTTCAATTTGGAACTTCAACAGTTTTTGAGACGTGATCACGAATGGCTTACCGAGACAGCCGCTGAGTACCGGGCTCACTTCGCTGCCTGGAAATTCTTGAGTGGCTATCACAGTGCCTCAGGCAGGACCGATGGCTTTGCCAAGAGTATGGATGTGGCTGAGGGCTTTGTGGTATGGGCCCTTGTCAAATATTTGCGACCCCGGACGGTCGTGGAATTGGGGACCCAGTATGGTATCTCTGCCCGATTATGGAAAGAAGCTCTGAAAGCCTACGTTCCCGAACACGAATTGATTTTATGCGATCTTGAGGATATGAAACGATTTATTAAAAATGATGAATGTACCTTTTTGAAAGGAGATGCCAAAAGGACTCTTGAAACTGTTTTTGCACATCAATCAGTAGATGTACTCTTTAATGACGCTCATCCATACAGCTTGATCAGTTGGTCTGTGCAAGAAGGAATACAGGAAAAAGTTAAAGCATTTTTGTTTCACGATGTCGGCAGGCAGTTACGAGGACCTTTCCGTCTGGAGTGTGCGTCGTTGTCACAAGAAGAAAAATTGTCTCACAATACTGATTTAGCTGCTTGTGGGCACTGGGAGCGGCATGTTATGGCTGAGGTTTTTGGCGAGCGGCTATTGTATGAGGACACAGTTGAAGCCGCGTCGTATCGGGGTCGAATTTTTGATTCACTATTCGGGCTCGGAGTTGTTTTGTGGAATAAGGAGAGTGATGAGTAATACATGGTAACCTCTTCTCGACTGGAGAATGGTTTTCTCCGGAGGACTCATATTTCCGTGGACGGAAGGAATTATGTGCTGTGCGTTATTCGCCGGGTCGCTCAATCTGCGTCGGCACCGCGTCTAATAATCGTCGCTTATCAGCCCAGTGATCAAGCAAGAAATATCTTACGGGTGTGTATTCAGACTCTTAAAAGGTACACGCCAGAGCCACATGAACTTTGGGTGGTGGATAACAATTCACCCAGGGAGAATATAAACTGGCTCCTTGAAGATCAGGAGATTAATGTTGTGTTGAATCATACAGAACCGCTTCCTCCAGAAGGTCGTGGTGTCTGGGGTCGTTTAGTTAGGCGTCAGAAGCACTGGGCAAGCTATGCTAATGCAGTGGCACTCGAACTGGCCGTGCGCCTCATTGATCCACACACACAGTATTTAATGACGCTTCATATGGACATATTGCCCTGTAGGGCTGACTGGCTTTCCTTCTTGCAGTCGAAATTGGGAAATGGTGTGGGTGCAACAGGTGTCCGTATGGATAGGGCACGTACACCCGAAGGGGTGTTGCATGTATTGGGATACATGGTGGATTTCCAACTGTTCAGGCGGCTCAACCTGGATTTCTTCCCTCGCCTTCCCCACTATGATGTTGGTGACCGGGTCACTACTGAGCTACGAAGTGCCGGATATAATATTTTTGCCTGCCGAAACACCCTATGGGAACCCCAACTGGTAGAAATGATACCCGTATCTTCACCCTTAAGACATTTGAATGTAGACCGTGCCTTTGATGATGAAGGAAATGTCATCTTTCTCCATCTCGGGCGTGGAGTCAGAAAGTCTTTTGGTGACTACGTAAGTGGTACAACTTCTGAAGACTGGATCAGATTTGCTGAGGAGCATCTTCTTGCCTGATAATCGGAACACTAAGGAGATACTGAAAGGTACATCTCAACCCCTGCTAAATGGGTTGGACTACTCCTTACGCAGATACTTCGTGGATGAATTCTATTTTTGGCACGTGCCTTGCCTTACAATTGGTAGCTTGGTGCTCGATTTAGGTGGAAACAAGATCCGTAAGCGGGGCAGGTTCAATATCGGGCGTTACGGCCTACGCGTAATCTATGCCAATCTTTCAACTGCCAAACTTCCAGACGTGCAGGCGGATGTGTCAAGCATTCCATTCAGGAACAGTTGCTTTGATGCTGTTATTTGTTCGGAACTGCTGGAGCATGTGCCTTATCCACTCCTTGTGTTACGGGAGGCACATCGTGTGCTACGGGATGGAGGAACTTTGTTGGTCTGTGTACCGTTCCTGTATCAGATACACGGTGATCCCTATGACTATGGGCGGTATACTGACTTCTACTGGCGTGAAATATTGGGAGAGGCAGGGTTTGAAATCACTACGCTCGAAAAACAGGGCCAGTTCTGGAGTGTATTGGTGGATATGGTACGTGCTTATGTGTGTGAGGGTATCTCTGGTAATAATTTAGTTAAGCGTCTGATGCGTAATGCTATTATGCCAGGCTTAATTGCCTTGGGTAAACGTCTTGCAGTTACATGGGATGTACGTGCTCAGAAATCTCAGAACTCTTTTTTCAGCAGTTTTACAACTGGATTTGGAATCGTCGCTACAAAGCAGAAGCGATGATGGATTCTGGTGAAACTGGTGCCTGAAATCTATGTGGTTTGTCTGAAATGAGGATCTGTTCACCCCACGTTGGCCTGTCACCCTATTCCAACCAGGGCGGAGAAGTCTATGAGAGAGAACTTTTGAAACACCTTGCTTATCTTGGTGCAGAAATTGAGGTCATTCTTCCGGGAGGAAAAGAGTACGAAAGGGGGATTCCAAACTGGAGTGTGACAGAAGTGCCAATTTCACGGGGATTTACCTGGTATGGTTCCCCCTTCCTTTTTTTTATCCCTTTGTTGCGAATATGGGAGAAAAAGGGGTTTGATATCCTGAGAGTCCATTCTCTGCGAAATGTCGGTACAGCAGCCTGGTTGTTTAAGGTATTGAAGAAGATAAGAGTCCCCTTAGTTTCGCACCATCACCATATCGAAGAAGGTGAGGGCATGATTCAAATGGTTGACCGCTTCGTCCTCAATCGATCGAATTTGATTATTACGGATAGCAGGTTTTCTAAAAACCAGCTTTTAAATCAGATGGGGATCGATGTAGAGAAGATTCACTGTGTATACGGCGGGATTGAGGAAAAGTATGTGCCTTCATCCCCCGATGTGGAATTAGTCGATAAATACAGACTGAGGGATAAAAAAGTCCTCCTCTTTCTTAGCGCACTCCATCCGAGAAAGAACGCCGGGTTCCTGCTGGACATCTTCGGTGAGATTGTGAAGGTAAAACAAGCCACCGTAAGGCTCGTGGTGGTTGGTGGAGGTTGTGAACTGGATGGATTGAAAGGGAAGGCAGAGCGTATGGGGATAGGGGATAAGGTAATCTTTGCCGGTTACGTGCCGGAAGAAGAGAAAGTGAAATATTACAATCTCGCCCATTGTTTTGTCTTCCCCTCAAAACTCGAAGGGTTTGGCTTGGTCGTAGGAGAGGCCATGTCCTGCGCAAAGCCGGTGGTTGCCTCAAAGACGGCATCCCTGCCGGAAGTAGTAGATGATGGTGTGACAGGTTTCCTATCAGACCTTGATCGTAAAGAAGATTTTGTAAAGAAGATCCTCCTGCTGCTGGATGATGAGGGGCTGGCAAAAAAGATGGGGATTGAGGCACGGAGAAAGGTGGATGAATCCTTCCGCTGGCCGATTGCTGCCAGAAAGGTGCTGGCAATTTACGAGGGGCTTGTCCATGCTTAAACCGATGCTATCTCTTTATAAGAAACTGGACAACCACGCCACCGGCCTTTCCATCAAGCTGGTGAAATGGACCGGCAAAAACAGAGAGGCAGTACATCCGAAGCATCTCATCGCTAACCCCGGGCATCACTGGTATCTGGACTACCTTAACCCATATGACAGGGTACTGGACGTCGGTTGCGGGAACGGAATGCATACCCTGAAGGCAGGTGAACGCTGCCGGGAGATCATCGGGATTGATTACAGTACTGAATCCCTGAACCTTGCCCTCAGGCTGGCTGAGAGAAGCAGGGTAACAAATGTGCGCTTTCAGGAAGCAGACCTCGAGGGAAATCCTCTCCCCTTTCCTGAAGCGTCATTTGATAAGGTTCTCTTCCTGGACGTGATAGAACACCTGAATGAGAGAGAAAAGGTGCTGAAGGAGATCAAGCGGGTTCTCAAGTTAGAGGGGATACTGCTGCTCACCGCACCCAATCGTGATACCACGTGGAAGAGGCTTCAGCGAAAAGCCGGACTTTCCTCCTTTGCTGACCCTGATCACAAGATCGAGTACTCTCAGGCTGAGCTGATTGAGGAAGTATCAAGAATGGGCTTCAGGCTGCAGGGAGAGCCCATGCCTATTGTCTATGATACCCCTTTTGCCGGATGGATTGACTTAATGGGAGGCATTTCTCTGCGCCTCTATGCCAGGCTTGCCCGGTGGAAGAGGAGCTGCGCGGAGAGGTGTCCTGAAGAGACTACCGGTTGGAGAGTGGTGGCGGAGGTGATGACCCGATGATCCTGGGAGTCATACCCAGTCTGGGTGAGAGTATAGAGATCCTCACACGGGTGGGAGTTGCACCCCGTTTTATCAACGCCTACCTTGGCAGGTATTCGCGGGAGTTTGAGAAGACCTACTACTTCACCAACAGCAATGAAGAACCGGGCTTTCCTCCCCGGGTCTTTGCGGTCCCCAAGAAGACACCAGTCCATTACACGCTGTATGCGCTCCTGTTGCCCTTCATCCAGAGAGAACGGGTAAAGGAATGTGACTGTTTCCGAGTTATGCAGTTGATCGGTGCTGTCCCCGCTGTAATTATTAAGCTCATCTACCGAAAGCCCTATGTGGCAACTTATGGATTTAAATATACCGAATATGCAAAAAAAGATTATTCCTTCTGGGTTGCTTCTGCCACTGCCCTCATTGAATATTTCGGATTAAGATTAGCCGATGCAATCATTGTTACAACACAAGAACTAAAGAAATATGTCGGCAAGTCAATTTCAGAGCAGAAAATCCATCTCATTCCTAACGGCGTGGATACAAAACTTTTTCGTCCGTCATCTCAAAGAGAAAACATAAAAAAGAAAGATGTTATTCTTTTTATTGGTCGTTTATCGAAGGAGAAAAATCTCTTTTCACTGATTGAAGGGGTATCTTTGCTGCCTTCGAAAGTGCCACTGCTTTTTATAGGTGATGGCTCCTTAAAGGAGGAACTTATAAAATTCGCAAAAGAAAAGAGTGTTAATTTGCAGATTGAGACGCGTGTAGCCAATGATGAACTGCCAAGATATATTAACGAGGCAGAAGTTTTTATACTTCCTTCACTCACTGAGGGACATCCCAAGGTGCTCCTTGAGGCGATGAGTTGTGGAATACCGTGCATTGGCACCAATGTTCCGGGAATCAGGGACCTCATCCAGGATGGAGTAACCGGAATTCTCTGCTCAGATACTACGAGTGAAAGTGTCGCACGGGGGATAGAGAGGTTAATGAGAGAGAAAAACCTTGCAGAAACCATCGGTGTGAATGCCCGGAAGTTTATTCAAGAGCATTATGAACTGAACAGGCTCCTGGATCAGGAGATCAATTTGCTCAAATCAGTGGCGGGGAAATACAGGGTTAAATAGGGGGGCACAAAGATTGAACCGGGAGTTTGAGTGTCGAAACAAGAGATTGCTTCGCTCCGCTCGCAATGACAGATCAAATAATGAGGCTGCTTATCTGTCATTGCGAGGAGTGTTAACGACGAAGCAATCTTAATTAAATCCATTAGTAACGGAATGTTATATTTTGAGTAGATATGAAAAAGGACGTTTTCAGTGCTTGAGATGGTGAAGGACATTTTGCGATCGCTGGAGAAGGCGTACATCCATTTCCCATACTTCTTCCTGCGGGGTAATGCCTTCCTGCCCAGGACAGTGATCATGGAGCTGAATTATCAGTGCAACTTGAGGTGCAGCATGTGCTATCTGGTGAGGGAGAAAACAGAGAAAGAAATGGGCTATGAAAAGGGGAGGGAGCTTTCAGCTAATGAGTGGGGAAAGGTGATCGATACAATCCCCCGTATTACCAACCTCACTTTTACCGGAGGAGAGACATTGATCAGAAACGATGCCCTCGCTATCCTGGAGAGGGCTGCCCACCGGCACATCACCCACATCCTCACCAACGGTACCTTAATCAATCCGGAAGTCGCTCGGAGTCTCGTTGCCATGGGTCTGAATTCCCTTACCATCTCTCTGGACGGCTGGAGAGAAACCCATGACCGGGTCAGGAATTCTCCCGGGTGCTTTGACCGGGTCATGAAGGCCATAGAGTATTTGAAAGAAGAAAAAGAAAAGGGGGGAAAGAAGAAGCCCCTCATCGGCTTTAACTATGTAATCCTCGATTCCAATGTGGAAGACATGGGGAAGATAGCGAAAGTGGCAGAAGAAATGGGGATCGACTGGGTAAGCTTTCAGCTCTACGACCCTTCCCTCCTGAGGTCAGGACTTGACTTGAAAGATGAAATGGACCTGAGCCAGAACCCTGTTGATCGGGTGATGAAAATCCCGGGAGAAGTGATCAAGGAAGCGATCAGAGAGGTAAAAGGGATAAAAGGCAGGACTAGAATGTACTTTGTCCCCCCTTATGAGGAAGAAGAAATCGCAGGCTACTACCAGGGAAGGATGAGCATGAAAGGCCTTTACTGTTATCTCCCCTGGACTCTCACCTATATCTCGCCCTACGGGGATGTGTACCCCTGTTACGGGTTGAGATTCGGGAATGTCCGGGAGACGAGCCTGACCAAGATCTGGAATGGCGAGAGGTATCGGAACTTCAGGAAAGGCCTCGCCCAAAAGAAGCTCTTTCCTGCCTGCATCGGTTGCTGTAACGTAAGAAGGTGGTCACGATGAAACTAAGAATGACAAATGACAAAGCCCAAATTGATAAAACAAGCTCAAATGACAAAGCTCAAATGTCAAATGAAGCTCAAAGCTCAAATGACAAAAATTTGGCATTTAGATTTTGGATTTCATTTGGCATTTGGATTTTGAAATTTGGATTTATCTTTCTTTGGCATTTGGATTTCTGAAACAGGAGCTATTTTCAGATGAAGATTTGTATCGCCTGTGAGTATTTCCCGCCCTTTGGACCGGGAGGAGGAGAGATTAGCATTTTCTATCAGGCTGAAGGGCTGGCCAACTCAGGTCAGAAGGTTGTAGTTGTTACCCCTGACTACGGTGCGACTGGATATGAGGAAAGAGATAACATGAAGATCTGCCGTTTTCCTTTCTTCAAGAAACTGAAAACCGGAGAGCAGTGCAATCCCATTTTCCTTGCCAATCCCCTTTTCTATCTTTATTTCCTTTTCCATCTCGTGAAGATTTGCCGGAAGGAGAGAATTGAGATCATCCACTCTCAGACCAACAATGCTATTATTCCATCCTTTCTTGCATCAAAGATTTTAGGTATCAGATACGTTGCAACCCTGCGGGACACCACGCTTCTCTGTGGTGCCGGACTTCTCTGCCTCCATGAAGAGGAGCATACTCCATCCTATTGCGGTATACTCAGGTTCATACGGTGTCTTTGGACCTTTGACCGGAGATACTATCCTGAATGGCATATTGTGAATCGGGTAAAATCCATTATCCATGCCTTTTTTAATGAATTTGATCTGTCTTTGAAGAGAATGGCCATAAGGAAAGCAGATGCGGTTATTACGGTCAGTGATGGTTTAAAGAAGGTGTATCAACGTTCAGGGATTAAAGTGAAGGAGATAATCACGGTCTATAATAACCCGCCTTCTGAAGGGATGATTGATAAGCGGATACAGGAAGAGGCGGCTGAAAGGCACAGATTGAAGGGGAGAAGGATTATCCTTTATGCAGGAAAGATGTCATATGGAAAAGGAACAGATGTTCTGATTCGAGCAATCGAGCCGGTGATAGAGGAGATACCTCAAACACTTTTTATCTTCCTCGGCAAGAAGAATTGCCTCATTCCTTTCCCTGAGAAGTTGAAAGATTCTTACTTTACCCCTGGTTTCATTTCCCATAAGGAGGCACAGACCTTCTTTGCTTTAGCCGATGTCGTAGTCGTACCGTCAATCTGGCAGGAGCCATTGAGCCGGGTTCTGTTGGAGGGAATGAATTTCTCCAAGCCTTTGGTAGCTACCAGAGTAGGAGGTACGCCAGAAGCAGTGATTGATGGGAAAACCGGTCTTTTAGTTGAAAGAGGAGACGATAAAGCTCTGGCTAAGGCTATTATTACTATCCTCAAGGACAGGCATAGAGCTGAAGTAATGGGCAGGGAAGGGAAGAAGTTGCTTGAAGAGAGGTTTGCCGTTGAGAAGAATATCGTGAGGTTGCTCAAGGTCTATGGCAACAGTACTCCTGATTAACCCGAAAGATTCAGAGCTTCGGTGGTCTTTTAAAGTTCCGTGGAGTACCCTGCACGTTGGATCGTACCTGAAGAGTTTCGGACATAAGATCACGCTCCTTGATCCTGATACCTCTCCTGATTTTGAGATGCGTTTCAGAGAGTGTGTACAGAAGGCTGATCTGGCAGGATTTTCCCTTATGACCTGTCAGGTCCACTATGCCTTACCTCTCATGCAGTTCATTCGTAAAAATTACCCAGCACTCCCCGTGGTAGTGAGGGGTATCCATCCCACTCTCCTGCCTGAGCAGACATGTTCAAGTGGCCTCATCCATTACGTGGTGGTCGGTGAAGGAGAGAAGACAGTTCTGAAACTGGTTGAACAACTCGGTACGCAAGGATCGCTCAAGGATATCGACGGGCTGGTGTGGAAACAGAATGGTTCTGTCATAAGGAATAGGGAGCGTGAAGTGGTTAACCTGGATGATCTCCCCTTTCTGGATTATGACCTCCTCGAGAGACAGATCCTCCACTTCTTCAGCACCTCCACGTTATCCATCTTTACCGGTAAAGGCTGTTCGTTTCGCTGTGCCTTCTGCGTGAACCAGGTGCTGGGGCAGCGGTTCAGGGGTAAGAGTGCTGCGAGGGTTCTTGATGAGATCGATTACTGTCTCAAACGGTTCCATTCGAAGGACATCTACTTCAGGGATGACAATTTCTTCCATCTTAGAAAAACGGTTGTAGAGATTCTTGAAGGTATCCTGAGGAGGGGTTACCAGTTTACCTGGAGGGCTGCATGCAGGGTTGGTTATTTCAATGATCGTTTCTTGAATGATGAGATGCTGAGTTTGCTGAAGAGGTCCGGTTGTCTGGAACTCAAGTTTGGTGCTGAATCCGGTTCCCAGAGGGTCCTGGATTACATCTCAAAGGATATCACCATTGAGCAGACCGTACGGGCTGCGGAGAAATGCAGACAGTTTGGCTTCAGAGGGAACTTCTCGTTCATCACCGCACTCCCCACAGAGACCCGTGAAGAAGCCTTGCAGACCCTAAATCTGATTGACAGGATTAAAAAGATAGTTCCTTGGAGTGTGATCGTTGGCCCTCAGCCCTTCCGTCCCTATCCAGGGGGCAGACTTTATGAAGACTGTGTTAAAGAGGGACTCAGGTTGCCATCCTCCTTTGAGGAATGGGGTGAGTTCTCTCAGAATATCCTAACTAATTCTCACCTACCTACCTCCTGCCTCCCCTGGATCAAGGATCCTGATTATGTGGAGTGTATCTGGACGATAGCAGCGAACGCCCATAAGAATATATGGCAGCTGCTCAAGAACCCAAGAACCTGCTGGCAGGTTATTTATGTGCTCCCTTTCAAGCTCAGGTTGCGGTATCGATTCTTTCGCTTTCCCTATGAGGTGAAAGTACTCTCCTTTATTCGCAAATGGCTTTTGCTCTTGAAGAGCCGATTGTTATCCTCATGGCAGACGGGGGAAGCTGATGTCTGATATTCGTAATGGTAGCGTGAGGGAAAGGTAAGATGATTGTCCTGATACTCATCCTCTCCCTTGTCCTCAATCTCTACGGGATAGAGTGGGGTCTCCCCTCTCAGGAAAGGATCAACCTGGTTTTTCCAGTGCACAGGGAGAACGGAGCGTTATTTAAGTTACTGAAAGGGGAGAGCAGGAAGAGTCCGACTGAAACACCTTTTTCCCCCACCCAGTACGGGATGAGTGGTCACAAGGGTTTAGAATTTCCACCCGACCGATTCCCCCAAAGTGAACCAATGCAGGCTCTTCTACGGAGCTACCTGCTTGCTACGTCCCAGGAGAGAGAATATTCTGTGGTTGCTGCTGTAAGCCGGATGGATGCCTGGCAGGTAAATTTCAATCCCCATTTCTTCCAGTACGGTGGATGTTTCATCTATACCGTAGGACTGACACTGGAGGTGGCTTCCCTGTTTGGCTGGGTCAACCTGACACCTGACCTTTCCTATTATTTTACACACCCGGAAGCAATGGCTAAGATCTACCTTGCCGGGAGACTGGTTGTGGTTCTCTCGGTCATGGCAAGTGCTTTTCTCCTCTATCTTCTCGGGAAGATGATGTATGGCAGGGAGACAGGACTGTTTGCTTCCCTGTTGTTCGTAATTTCTCCGGGGGTGGTTGCTTCCACCCATATCATGAAACCCCACCTCTTCGGGGTCTGCTTTGTCCTCCTCTTCCTCATCTTCACCCTGAAGATAAAGGAGAGCGGCGCATGCTCCTCCTATATCCTTGCCGGTTTCTTCCTTGGACTGGCAGCGGGGTCAGCCGTCTATCTGGCCATCTTCTTCATACATCTCCTTACCTGTCATCTGCTCCGCTTCTCAGGCAGAGGTATCAGAGAGTATTTCCGTTCCCTCAGGGACAGCAGTTTTCTCCTGGCTCTCTGCTCCGTGCTCCTTGCTTTCCTCATCACCAACCCGTATTATCTCCTCTCATGGAAGGAAGTCCTCTATGAAAGGTCTTATGACCTGAAACTCTTCTCCTTTGCCCTTTCTTCTGAGAACCTGAGCAACTTTGCCTTTTCCTTCTTCTATACGGTTCACGGCATCCCCCTGACTCTCCTGGTATTCGTCGGCCTGTTCTATGCGCTGGCGCGGGGACGGGAGTACTGGTTCTTGCCTTTGCTCCCCATTTTTTACTTCCTCATTGCCTCAGCCGTTATCGGGAAAGGTACGCCACCCAACTTCCGCTTTGCCCTTGCCCTGATCCCTTTCAGCGCGCTCCTTGCCGGTCTGGCAGCGTATCGCCTCTGGTCGTTGAGGAAAAGGTGGATTCACTTCATCCTGATCGGGGTCATGGCATTCACGCTTTCCCATGCACTCCTCTACTCGTTCAATTTCCAGCAGGACACCTCGTCAGGCAGTACCTTTATCCGTTCAGGGGAATGGATCAACCAGAATATCCCCAGGGGATCGAGTATCGGCCTCCTGCATCTGTTTACCCCTGCAACCACGCCGCCCTTCGACTTCCGGAGGTACAGGATCACGGTATATACACCGCGTGACCTCTCCTCAGGGAAGAGGTACCTGTCCCAGCACTTCATCTCGGACAGTCGGATTGACGATTTCCTGGTGCCTCACTATCAGCTCATTGAATCATTTCGCCCCGTAATCCCAATCTCCACCATGAGGTTCAAAGACCATTTTGCTGGGGCAAACAGACCGGTTTTCGTCTATAAGAGGATGTTATAGGAGAAAGAATGCAGGCTACAGTTATCATCCCGGCCCTCAATGAAAAAGCGAATATAGCGAAGCTCATCCCGGAACTCAGGAAGGTTTTCAGTGCAATCACGGATGATTATGAGATCATTATTGCCGACGGTGGCTCTCGTGACGGGACGGAAGAATTAACGTCAGCCCTCGGGATAAAATTCTTCGTCCAGAGAGAAGAGGGGTACGGAAGCGCCCTCAAGGAGGGTTTTGCACAGGCGCACGGTGAGTATATTATCACCATGGATGCCGACCTCTCCCACAGCCCTGAATTTATCAAAGAGATGTGGAAGAAACGGAACGATGCAGAGATGGTCATTGCATCCCGGTACTGTTCAGGCGGCAGGGCTTCCATGCCTTTCCACCGTTTATTCTTAAGCAGGGTTTTAAATATTTTTTTTGCTCGGGGTCTCTCTCTTCCTGTAAAGGATATCTCCAGCGGGTTCCGGCTTTTTAAGAAGAGCCTGGTGGAAGAGCTTAAGCTCGAAAGCATCCACTTTGATATCCTGGAGGAGATTCTGATCAAGTGCTACGCCCAGGGATACAAGATAATCGAAGTTCCGTTTGCCTATGAACCGAGGGTTCACGGTAGTTCCAAAGCCAGGGTCTTTAAGTTCGGGATCGTCCTCCTGAAAACCTTTGGGCGGATGTGGGCTCTGCGCAATTCCATCCGCTCAGCCGACTACGACGAGCGGGCATACGGCAGTATCATCCCCCTCCAGCGATACTGGCAGAGAAAGAGGCATGATATTATCGTTAGGAATGCTATTGCCCAGGGACTCACCTTAGATATCGGCTGCGGTTCAAGCCGTATCCTGAGAAGCCTCAGCCATGTGGTAGGACTTGATATCCTCATGAACAAGGTCCGTTACATGCGGAAGTACGGGAAGCCGGTGGTGAACGGTTCAATCTTTGCACTCCCTTTTCAAGCGAACTCTTTTGACTGTGTAATCTGTTCGCAGGTGATCGAGCATATCCGGATCAGCATGGTCCCGTTTCAGGAAATGAGCCGGGTGCTCAAGCCGGGCGGCCGCCTCATTCTCGGAACACCGGACTACCGCACGCTCATGTGGCGGATCATCGAGCCGCTCTACGGTTTTTTCATCCCGAGAGGGTATGAGGATGAACACATCACCCATTACCACAGGGAGGGACTGGTTCAACTGTTGCAGACTCTGGGATTTTCAGTTGAGAAGGTATTGTATGTCCTCAGGGCTGAATTGATTATTGTGGCAAAGAAAGAGGGAAAAATAAAATCCGAATGTCAAACCCAAATGTCAAATAAATATCAAAGTTCAAATGCCAAAGAATAAACATAAATGGCAATTTATAGTGAGCGTCATAAATGCTTTTGTCATTGCGAACAAAGTGAAGCAATCTCATCAAGGATTGCTTCGTCGCATTGCTCCTCGCAATGACAGATGATTTATATCGTTGTGTATAGAAATTTGAATTTCATTTGGCATTGGGATTTTGGCATTTGGATTTATTAATTATGGCGAGAAGAACCTCAACAGAAATGCTTTCACAGTCTGATCCAAAACCGAATCACATGACATGTCTGGGGATTGTATTCGTCGGCTTTTTCCTCCTGAGCCTGCTCCCATCGCTCCTCTCCCATTACCGCTACTCCATCCTCTCCTGCTCGGACAGCGCGGTCCACATTGCCAACGAGATGAAAATGCTCAACCCGGATATTTTTCCGAGAGATATTATCATTGTAAGGGAACTCGAAATCCGTCCCTACTCAGATTTTCGTACCTTTGGATTCATTACCCTGCTTGCAAAAACTTTCTTTTCCTGTGATCTATGACCAGGGAAATTTTGTGATATATAAGTTAGGCAGTAGGCAATGGGCAATAGGAGAAATCCAAATGTCAAAATCCCAATGCCAAATGAAATCCAAATGTCAAAGCCAAAATGTCACATGAATATTAAAACAAGCCCAAATGACCAAGCTCCAAATGTCAAATTTGGAATTTAGATTTTGGTATTTGACATTCATTTGAACTTTGGATTTTGTCATTTGACATTTTTAAGGTGATTACGCTATGCCTAAGGTATCAGTTCTCCTTCCCGTCTATAATGGTGAGCGGTACATTGTTCAGTCCGTCGAGAGTATCCTCAGACAGTCATATCGTGATTTTGAACTCATCGTAGTTAATGACGGTTCCACTGACCGCACCGGTACATTGATAAAGGGCCTTTCCGATCACCGCATCAACCTGCTTGAGCAGGAAAATCAGGGCCTGACCCGGACGCTGAACAACGCCCTGAAAGTGATCAAGGGGGAATACATTGCACGGCAGGACGCTGATGACCTGTCACACCCTGACAGACTTTTACGCCAGGTGGAATTCCTCGATACCCGCCTTGACGTAGGTCTGGTAGGATCTGTCTGCCTCTGCCTGAATGAAGACGGGGAAATCATCGGCCAGACACCACCGCTCACTGATCCTCTGAAGCTCAGGAAGATTCTCAGGGAGCGGGGCAATCCTTTTGTCCACGGGTCGGTGATGTTCAGGAGAGAGTGCATAGGGAAGGTCGGAGGGTACCGGATTGAGATGGACAGGGCAGAGGATTATGATCTCTGGCTCCGGATTTCCGAATACTACGAGATTGCCAAACTGAAAGAGCCTCTCTATCTCTGGAGGTGGAGCCAGTCAGGAATTTCTTTGACGAAGATGGAGTATCTGGAGAAAAAAGCGGAACTCGCCCGCGAGCTATCAGAAGAGAGGAGAAAAGAGGGCAGAGACTCACTTCAGGCGGGCTTGCAGGAGGAATTTTTCCGGCAACAGATGAGGGAAGATCTTCCTGCTTCAAAACAGAGCGAGAGGAAGAGGCAGGCATACTATTTTTATCGCCTGGGGCATGCAGCATATTATGGAGGGATCTATCCTACCGCCAGAAAGAACCTCCTTCATTCTCTGAAACTCAATCCCTTTGATCTTAAAACTTGGATCTTTTTGCTTCTTTCCTGGGTTAAAGCGTAATGCTTCTCCCAACTCAGGTTCCTTGCATTTTTAATGGATGAGTGTTAAATGAATGAGTTAAAGGGTGCGGGAGTTGCGGAGTTAGTGAGTTGAAAAAAATTTTTATTTTAACTCCGGCACTCTTAGACTCCGTAACTCGGATATAGAGATGGATAGAAAAAAAAGATTAAAGAAGATATGTCAACAATATAATATCTCACTTGTCTATCTTTTTGGCTCCAACCTGCGGCCAGGGCTAAAGATGTTAAATGGGGTAACGCTTACTCAGAAGATTGGTCAAGGTGATCTTGACCTGGGTGTGGTCTTTGAGGTTTTCCCTTTTCAAGAAACGCGGAAGGTTTACGGTTTTATTTACGAAGGACTGTGTCCCTTATTCCGCCCTTTAGAGTTAGATCTGGTTTTTCTCCAAGAGACTGATTATCTCCTTCAATTCGAGGCTATTAAAGGGAGAAATATATTTTCATCCAGCAGGGACTTTAAGGATAGATATGAAGAAATAGTGATGAGTCAGGCTGCTGACTGGAAGTTTGAGTACGAGGTGTTCCAGAGGGAATTCTTAGATTCAATCAGAAATGGTTATTTCGAGTTTGAATACGAGCCAGATAGCCGATAGGTTGAAGCTCATCCAGGAATCTCTGTTCGAGATGAGAAAGATGGCCGGGATGTCTTTACCTGATTTCCTGTCTGACAGGAGAAATCCTGCTTCTACTGAGAGTTTTTTGAGGAGGAGCCTGGAGGCTGTCTTTGATATTGGCCGTCATATCCTTGCAAAGAGCAGAGGGAAAAAGATAATCGAGTATAAAGAGATAGCCTTATTCCTGGGAAGAGAAAAGGTTATCCCCCTTGAGCTTTCTCAAAAACTCATACCTATAGCTGGATATCGTAATAGGCTGGTGCATTTCTACCATGAGATAAGCGATAAAGAACTTTATGAGATCATAAAAAAAGACCTTGGTGATATAGAAGACTTTGTAAAAGCGATAGAGAGGTTCTTGAGGGTTTACCGTAGAAATATCCATAAGGTTAGAGAATGAGGGAAGAGATCAGAAACTGCTGGCGTCAGGCAGAAGAGGATTTGATAACAGCACGGGCAAACATAGGGGTTACCCGTTACTATGCCAGTGTATTCTTCAGCCAAATTGCACCTGAAGTGTGCAAAGGAGATCATTGATTGGGTCAAAAAAAGATGAAATAAAGAGGAAGATTCTTAGTTTCATTCAAGGACTAAGAGAGCTGAAAGTCGAAAAGGCTGTAATCTTTGGCTCGAGAGTCAAAGGGAATTATCTCAGCACCAGTGACCTTGACCTCATGCTAATCTCATCTGCCTTTAAAGATCAGGCCTTTACCGACCGGATCAATCTCGTTTATGATCATTACGATTTGTGGAAAGAACCGTACCCGCTGGAGATTATCTGCTATACCCCTGAGGAGTTTGAGAAGAAGAAAGGTCAGATCGGTATGGCAAGAGATGCAGTTAATAAAGGAATAGTTGTAGAATTCATCTGAAGATGGAAAAAGATCAGAAGACCTTAATACTCATACCGGCCTTTAACGAGGAGAAGAACATAGAGAAGGTGATCTCCGGGATAGAAAAACGCTATCCGGGAACTCATATCCTTGTAGTAAATGATGGTTCTCAGGATTGCACTTCCCTGTTTGCCCGGAAAGCGGGCGCAGAGGTAATCAGCCTCCCCTTTAACCTCGGCTATGGCGTGGCCTTGCAGACAGGCTATAAATACGCCCTCGAAAAAGGGTATGAGTACATAGTCCAGATGGATGGGGATGGCCAGCACGACCCTGCTTATATCGGTGAACTCCTCAGCGTGGTAACGTCAGGAGAGGCGGATATAGCGCTGGGCTCGCGGTTTCTCTCCCGGGAGAAAAAGGGGACTTACCGGGCAGGGCTTGTTAGAAGGGCGGGCATGAAGTTATTCAGCCTCATTGCTTCCATCCTCATCGGACAGAAGGTTACCGACCCGACGAGCGGCTATCAGGCCCTGAACAACAAGGTCTTGAGATTCTATGCGAGCGATATCTATCCCTTTGATTTTCCGGATGCAGATGTGCTGATCATGCTCCACCGGGCGGGCTTTACGATTAAAGAGATGCCGGTTGCCATGCACCAGAGCGGAAACAGCAAGCCCATGCACCGGGGTTTAGTTCCTCTGTACTATGTTTTCAAGATGTTCCTCTCCATATTTGTGGAATTGCTGCGCAAAACACTGGGGAGGACAGTACAGTAAAAGTCATGCGTCAAAAGGTTGGGCAGCTGGTCTCGGTAGACGCAAATGGTTAGACGTAACCGAAATACGATAGACGAAACGAGCATCGCAACCGTATAACGAGAAACGAATAGCAGGTTGAGTAAAACGGTTGGGCAGCTGGTATCGGTAGACGTAAAGGGTTATGGGTCCACGCAACCGATTAACGATAGACGAAACAAGCAGCGCAACCGATTAACGTATAACTTTTAAAAATATGCCTATCCGCCAGAAGATCTTCGTCATCCTGATCAGCATTGCACTCATGATCTTTATTGTCGAGCTTGTGCGCAGGAGGAAACTGCGAGAGGAATACTCCTGGCTGTGGCTGCTCACCGGCATCATCATCCTGATCCTGGCAAGCTGGCATGACCTGCTCATATACGTAACGAACTTCATCGGGGCAGCCCTCCCCACCTCAACGCTTTTCTTCCTGGGCCTGGTCTTCCTGTTCCTGATTGCTGTCCAGTTTTCCACGAAGATTTCCAGGCTGACGGATCAGGTTAAAAACCTTACTCAGGAGAATGCCCTGCTTAAAAAGAGGGTTGAAAAGGTGGAAGGAAACGAAGGGAAGAAGGAGAAAAGGGAAGAAGCTCGGTAATAGATAGCATTCAGCGTTCAGCGGTAGGGGCGAGGTGACCTCGCCCTTACATTGATTGAAGCTGATAGCTGAGCGCTGACAGCTAATAAGCAAGGGAGCATATATGGACAAGAGATTAAGCAAGAAGCAGATGAAGCATCTGAGGGAGAGCTACCAGCTTAAATCCGATGAAGAGCTTGCCAGGGAATGGCAGACGGATAGCGATACGATCCAGAAGGCGTTGAAAACCATGGGCCTGAAGAGGACGAAGGCAGAGCACAGGCAGGTTGCACGGATTGCTGAGGCAGAGAGCAGGAAGGAAATCAGAGTTGAGGCAGGCAGGGAATGGCTCTGGACTCTCCTCTCCCTGCTCTCGATCATCGTGGTGGGCGCCCTGGTATATTCCAACACCTTCAATGCGTCCTGGCATTTCGATGATTCAATCGCCATCACCGAAAACTGGACCCTGCGTGACCTGAAAGGTTGTTTCAATTCTATTTTTACAGGGAATCGGACGGTAGGCTTTTTCTCCTTTGCCTTAAACTATCATTTCGGTAAGTTAAATGTTGTAGGTTATCATATCGTGAATATCTTTATTCATATCGTCAATGCGATTTTAGTATATTCCCTGGTTATGGTAACCTTAAAGACTCCTGTAATGGCGAAGAACAGGTTCGCTAACCATTCTCGTTTCCTTGCCCTCGCATCCGCTCTCATCTTTGTCTCTCACCCCATCCAGACCCAAGCAGTTACGTATATTACCCAGAGGTTCACTTCACTTGCTACCCTCTTTTATCTCCTCTCTCTGGTGCTCTTTGTAAAGGCACGCCTCAGTATCATTCAGGGGAAGAAATTTTTTTCTCCCGTTCACATCGTCTGTTATTGCCTTTCGCTTTTCTCCGCCTTTCTTGGAATGCATACCAAAGAGATTACCTTCACCCTGCCCATCCTTATTCTTCTCTATGAGTTCTTGTTCATCGAATCTTCCTTGAGATCATGGAGTAAGAGACTCATCTATCTCCTCCCATTTCTCCTCGCCCTTGCTATTATTCCAGCAAATTTGGGTCTGTTCGAGAAGATTGGAGATAAACCTTTAGGCGATGTAATCGGTGAGATCAGGGAACAGGTTCAGGAGACACCTCTCATATCCCGGGGAGATTACCTCTTGACCCAGTTCAATGTGATCGTTACCTACATACGCCTCCTCTTCCTGCCCATGAATCAAAACCTGGATTACGATTACCCTATCGCTCGTAGCCTCTTTCAATTTCCCACCTTCCTCTCCTTTTTGTTTCTCCTCGTACTGGTCATCCTGGCGGTCTATCTCTTTTTAAAAGATTACCGTCTTATCTCCTTTGCTACCTTCTGGTTTTTTATCACCCTCTCGGTTGAGTCGAGCATCATCCCCATCCGTGACGTAATCTTTGAACACCGCGTCTATCTCCCGAGCGTGGGGTTCGTGATGATTATGGCTGTTTTTCTCCAGGAGGCGGGTGAGAGTTTCTCACGGAGGTTCATTCGCTCGGGGAAGGCGGAGCATTGAGCAAAGAGCGATGAGCAGTCAGTGATCAGCTTTCAGCGATAAAAAATGAATATTCCGCACTCCGCATTAATCATGTTGCGTCTCCTCGCTCTCACCATGACCGCGACTCTGTTATCGGTCCTCGCCTTCCTCCGCAACGGTATCTGGTTGGATGAGCTCTCGCTCTGGGGAGATACCCTCACCAAGACGACGACCAAGGCGAGGGGATACCGGGTCTATGCAGATACGCTCCGCAAGGAGAAGAGGCTGAATGAAGCAAAGATCTACTATGAGAGGTCATACGCACTTCAGCCCGCTTCACCCCTTACCGTGAACAACCTGGGGGTGGTGTATGAAGACCTGGGTTTTCTGGACAGGGCCCTCGAGCTCTACCGGAAGGCGAATGCGCTTAAACCAGATTATTCTGACCCGTTCAATAACATAGGCAACATTGCCATGAAGAGGAAAAATCTGGATGAGGCCATCCGCTACTTCAAGATGGCTGCACAGATCCAGGTGAATCCGGAGTACTACTACAACCTGGGCACCGCCTACCTCGGAAAAGAGAACCTGAATGAAGCCATGACCTGGATTCAGAAGGCCCTTGCCCTCAAGGATGATCTCCCCTACGCCCACACGAACCTGGGGATCATTTATTACCTCAAGGATTCTCCGGAGCGGGCGATCGCGGAATTCAAGAGGGCGCTCGAGATAAACCCTGACCAGGTGGAAGCCCACGCAAACCTCGGAATCCTCTATCACGACGTGGTGAAGGATGACCTGAAGGCCCTCTCCCACCTCAAGAGGTCTCTCGAACTTGCTCCCCACCTTCCCCAGGCAGAAACGATCCGGGGGATGATCAGGGAGATAGAAAAGTAGGGGCGAACCTGTGTGGTTCGCCCTGAGCAAAGAATATGGTTGGGGAATCCTAAATACCAATCCGCCTCAGGCGGACTAAATTCTAAACGAATATCAAATGGCCAAAATCCAAATTACAAAACCTCGCCCATTTTGGGAAAAGTGTTTTGAGCATTTGAATTTTGTGCTTGTTTGGAATTTAGGTATTTGAATTTCAAATTTGGTTGATTTATGCTTCGCTTCTTAATATTGAGCTTATTTCTTCTCTCCTACGCCCTTACCGCCTTTTCTCGCAATGTCGTCTGGAGGAGTGATGTGAACCTATGGAAGGACTGCGTGGAAAACTCACCCCGCAAGGCCAGGGCCTATCGTATTTATGCAGACAGCCTGAAGAAGGAAAATGATCCTGAGAAGGCCATTTTCTATTACCAGAGTTCCTTGACGTTAGATCCCAAGTCCCCCTTAGCCTATAATAATTTAGGTGTGGTTCTGGAGGACAGAGGCGATTTGGATCAATCTGGATCTCTCTACCGCAAGGCGCTAACCCTCTGGCCGAATTATCCCGATGCCTTAAACAATCTGGGGAATATCTACTTAAAGAAGGGCGTACTTGACCAGGCCATACATTACTTTGAAAAGGCAGCAGAGCTGAAACGTGATCCAGATTACTACTACAACCTCGGTACTGCCTATCAGCGTAAGGAGCAGTGGGACAACGCCATAATCTGGATTGAAAAGGCACTGAAGGTAAAAGATGACTTAGAATATGCCCACAACAACCTCGGAGTAAGCTACTGGAAGAAGGGGTTTTATAATCAAGCCTTAGCGGAGTTTAAGAGGGCGCTTGAGATCAAGCCTGATTTTGTTGATGCCCATGCAAATCTCGGCCTGATCTACTACTATGTATTTAAAGATTATAAGAATGCCCGCTTTTACTTAAACTATGCCTTAATGGTTGCACCCAATCATCCTAACGCCGGAATGCTCAGGTGGTTGGTCGAGGAGACAGAAGAACAGTTGAAGGGTAAGGAGTTCAAGGGTAAAGAGTAAGATTACAATCGGTAATTTTTCCTATGAAATACCTTTTTTTGTTTTTCCTGATAGTCTGTTTCCTGTTGCCCTTGGGTTCTGTTAGAAATTCGATCTGGGAGAATGATACTGCCCTCTGGTACGATGTGGCGAAAAAGTCGCCGCGGAAGGCACGTGCACAGAACATGCTGGGATTGTCGTATTTTCTGAAAGGATTCT
>Ga0315280_10003010_pt1 | contig 26410 bp, 22 predicted proteins | sample YL17G06_40_MG_FD_203697 | JGI IMG/M metagenome (GOLD analysis project Ga0315280, IMG submission 203697) | Sediment microbial communities from Yellowstone Lake, YNP, Wyoming, USA - YL17G06_40 | ecosystem: Environmental > Aquatic > Freshwater > Lake > Sediment | place: USA: Wyoming | collected...
AGCGGCATACCGGCACGCAACAGTGTTGCCAATTGGCACGCCACCCGGCAGATTTCTCTGGTGCTTATTCTTCTGACTATATCCCTTCCGTTCGATCGTTTAACGCTGTGGGCACGGGCGTCACCATCAGCCGTCCTAAAGCCTGAGACCGGCTCGCTGCTTGTCAAATCAGGTTCAACTACTGACACGTTTAGTCGCCCCTACATTTGTTTCTATATCCTGCGTGACCCTGCAAACTTCATCGAGGGTAGTTTGGCCCGCCAGCGCCATGCGCAGCCCGTCCGCTCGCAAGGTGCTCATTCCGTTGCCCATGGCTGCTTCCTTTATGATATGTGAGCCGCGCCGTTCTATGATTAGCTCTTTGATCTGGTCGTTGATAGTCAACAACTCGAAGATTCCCGTCCTGCCAAAATATCCGGTTTTGAGACAATTATCGCAGCCAAGGCCCTTATACAACTGTCCGTGGCTTAACAAGGTCCTTTCATTTTCACTCCAGATAGAACTCATTTGCTCTTTACCTTGGCACGCGCTCTTGCAATTTGGACAAATCACGCGTAGCAGCCGCTGCGCCATAACCGCTATGACCGAAGACGAAATCAAGTAAGGCTCGATGCCCATGTCAAGTAGACGCGTAACAGCCGAAGCCGAATCGTTGGTATGCAGTGTGCTCAGGACCAGATGGCCGGTGAGAGAGGCCTGAATGGCAATCTCGGCTGTCTCAAGGTCGCGGATTTCTCCGACCATTATCACGTCCGGGTCCTGCCGGAGAATGTGACGCAGACAATTGGCAAACGTCAGATTTATCTTCGGCTTTACCTGCATCTGTCCGATGCCAGGCAGTTGATACTCGATGGGGTCCTCGACCGTCAGGATGTTTCGCTCCTCAGAATTAAGTTCGTTAAGGGCAGCATACAAAGTCGTTGTCTTTCCGCTGCCCGTAGGGCCGGTGAGCAAAATTATGCCATGTGGAACTCTTATTATACTTCTGAAACGCTCAAGTATATCTGGCCCAAACCCTATCTGTTCAAGACTCAGCCCGCCGCTGCCTTTATCCAGCAGTCTGAGCACTGCTCGCTCGCCGCCCAACGTGGGAACGACCGAGACCCGCACGTCCACCAAATCCTGGCCTATTTTAATTCGGCTTTGACCGTCCTGCGGCAGCCTTCGCTCGGCGATGTCTAGGTTGGACATAATCTTTAGCCTTGAAAGAAGTGCTCTGGTCTGCTGCTTCGGCAAGGCAAGGACATTGTGCAAAACTCCGTCAATTCGAAAGCGAACACGCGCTTCGTTTTCGTATGGTTCGACATGTATGTCGCTGGCCCGGCTCTGCACCGCCTGAAAGAAAATCTTGTTAACCAGTTTTATCACCGGCGCCTTATTAGCGATGCTGAGCAGGTCCTCGGCTTGAGTTTGAGCGCCCGTTCCGCCGACATCGTTATCGCCGCCAGGCAAAACCTCAGCACCGGATTTTCTCCCATTATTTTCCGTGCCCGTACTTTGATAGTAGCACCGGCTTACCGCTTGCTCTATTTCAGAAGCCGAGCAGACAATTCTCTTGCAGGGTTGACCCAGGACACTCGAAATCGCATCGTATGCCTCTATATTCAGCGGGTCTGCCAGGGCAATTGCGACCTGGCCATCTCCCAACCTGATGGGGATGGCACACTGCTTTTTGAGGAACTCAAGCGGAAGTCCCTTTACCAGCTCAGGATCCAATCCCTCAGGGGGTATGGTCTCCAAGAACTGATGCTTCAACTGACTCTGGATTTGTCTTTCCAATTTTGCACCTACTCCGGAGTTCTGAGTTTTGAGTTGGATGTTTTGAGTTCCTGTGTCGCCTCTTGCATTTCACTTTTCTTTGCTGCGGTCATCTTATCCAAATCTTCCTGGCTGGCCATAACGTGTGGGGTTATGAACATCAGTAAATTTGTTTTTTGCAGCCGATCCCTGCTAAACCTAAACAAATTGCCAATCAGGGGAATATCGCTCACCAGAGGAATTTTCTTCTCCAGAGTGACCTTATCATCTCGGATTAAACCGCCGATTACTACAGTCGCTCCTGAATTGACACAAACCACAGTCTGCGCCTGTCGCTTAGCAGTGGTTGGGGTGTACGCAGCAATATCGGAACTAACCGTGACATTTTCGATAAGCTTTGTGAACTCGCTGGCAATCTCAAGCCTGATAAGGCCGCCCTGACTGATGTGCGGCGTTATCTCCAGACTAATTCCGACGTCTTTGTACTCGAAGGTATGAATCGAAGTGGGAGTTGCAGGGTCTGCCTCGGTAATTCTTGATTGAGAGACAACCGGGATATTTTCACCGACGATAATCTTGGCCTTATGATGATTCGAGGTAAGAATATTGGGCTTGGAAAGTATGTTGACGCCGGACTTCTGCTCCAGCGCCCGTAAAATCGCTGCAATGCCCAGGCCTGAGCTGGTTTGTTTCCATGCACCAACGCTGAAACCCTCCCAGTCGCCACCAATAAAATCGACTCGCGGCCCGAAATTCGTTGCGCCAAAAAAACGAACGCTATCTGCCACAGCATCGTCAATTGTTGCCCAATCTATACCGATTTCTTTCAACGTATCTTCGCTGACCTCCACAATGAGCATATCAACGATTACCTGCTCTCGCACAATATCCAGCTTGTCTATTATGTCGGCAATTACCTGAAAGTCCTGCGGCGACGCGGTAACTATAAGCGCGTTCGTACCTTCATCGGCGCTGACCTGCACTTCCTGGACGCCTTCAAGTGCGCCGGTAATTTTCAAATTCGCCAGAGCCGCAGTAAGTGATGTGGCAACTTCCTTAGCCTGGGCGTTTTTCAGATATACCACCTGAACGTTGCTGGCTCTACTGGGGCGCTCAACATCAAGACTGGCAACTAATGTCTCGATGGTCCTGACATCCTGCTGATTAGCGATAACAATGAGAGAATTTGTTCTTACATCGGGTAGAATCTTTATGCCAGCTTCGGTTTGCGGCGTAACTCGGGTCCCGCTAGCCTGTGGAGAAGCAGCCCGACTTTTTTCCATCATACGAGTTATTTGCTCGCCCAGCACCTTTGCAGAGGCATACTTCAGGGGAATTATTTTGACCTTTTCTTCCACATCAAGGGTCTGAATGATTTTGGCAATATAGTGTATGTTCGAAGACGTGTCCGCAATCAGAATGGAATTTGTTTTGGGGTAAGTTGCCATATAGGCGTCCTTCGGCAGCAGCGGCTTGATAATCTCACTGATCCCGGTCACATCGGCGTGCGTCAAGGGAATAATTTGAGTGACAATCGAATCGGTCCTATCGATTTCGCATGGGTCACTGCCGATACGAACCTGCAGGTTGCGCTTGGCAGCTTCTGCTCGCGGCACTATTTTAACCACGTCTCCTGCGGGTATAGCTGCACATCCCTTAACTTCCAGGATCGACTCCAAAAACTCATAAACGTCGCCCAGGCGAATCTTGGTGGGCGACATTACGGTAACGGTTCCGCGAACGTTGTCATCAACAATAAAATTAATACCTGTAATATCGCCAATAGTTTTCAAAACAACGCGTATATCGACCTGATCAAAGTTGACGGATATAAGCTCGTCAGCCATCTTCGGATTTGTCAGTTTGGCAAGACCAACGGCTGTCCCGGCAGATAATTGCGCTTTACTGCCGGCAGCAAGCAGACACACCAGGCACAGTAGCCTCCGCAATAGTCTTCGCACTTTCTCATTGACTCTACCTGGATTATAAGACCCCATTTGTCCGCATCACCCTATAAAGTCCTTAAATTGCTCGGCAACTTAGCGCAGGGCAAAGGAAAGCTCTTTGGTTTCTCCCTCGCGCTGCAGCTCGACACTTACACTCGGCTGGGTTCTTGCTTTCTTGAGAACCTGGTAGGCTTTGCGCTTATCGGTCAGTTGGTGGCCATTAACTTCTCGCACGATGTCGCCGTTCTTCAGGCCAATCTGTTTGGCCATCGGCAGATTCTCCAGCCCGCTTACTTTAAGTCCCTCCGTCTTGCCACTAACAGAGTAAGGCTCGATAACTGCATTACTCAATATTGTCTCTATGGGTCCAGCTTGTTGCGCATGAGCGTCCGTAACTTGCATATCAGACCTCGCGGCTCGAGCAACGTCCGTGCCAGTCTGTGACCGAGACACCTCGGTTTGACTTTGGCTATCGTTCCTACCCATCTGCAGCCTTAAAACCTTGCTCTGTCCATTGTGTAGTAAAATTACGATGTCATTTTCTATGCTCTGGACGCGAGCGCCCGCAACGATCTCGCCTATTTTGTACAATTGGGCTATTTTACTTGTGCCGTCCTGGATTACCGCCCTTGATAGCAACGGATTTCCAGCGACCGTGCCCAGCAGCACCAGGCCAAGCTCTTGCTCGGCTGATGGGACCATGCCAGTCGCACTACTGTCCCATAAAGATTTCTGCATCGCTGATGGTGAACGTGCAGGCGAGAATACATTTTGCTCGATGATAGCAGCGTAATCCTTTGTCGAGTTATCTACCTGTGTTGTAGGTTTAACTGAAGTTGTACCCTTCCTATCGCCTGTCGAGATCAGCGTCGGCACACATGCTGCACGCCACAGCACGACCGCTGTTCTAACTGCCACAATTGCCAGTACAGCAACCAGCACTAACTTGGCTATAAACAAGACCTTACGAACACGCAATGTATCACCTCTCTTGTCTGAGGCAAACCCTCTCCGGCTCAAAACTTATCGTCTGGTTACCGCAATCACTTAACCCGCAATCGCTTATTTACGCTGGTCTGTCTCGATGAAACTGAGCCTATGAACAACCTATTTTGCGGGGCTGCTGAAGAATCTTCCGTGACTTGGCGATGACAATTGCCCTGCACAATCTCAAAACGTGCCCTACCTCCCTGTGGACATTTACCAGACTATCCTCACCCGATGACTATGTCAAGCGAAAAGTCCGATAAACGGTGATATGACAGCCCTCTAACCGCGGTTGAATAGTCCTCCAGAATCGCCTTTGTCAAAAACTTGCCAAAAGGCCGCAGATAGCCAGGTATGAGACGTTGGCCAGACCGTGAAACAGGATCGGCGCCAGTAGCGACCCTGTACGAATAAATATCCACCCGAGAATCAAACCGGGCAGAAATGTCAGAAACGATACTATCTGGCCCTGGACTATCGCATGCGCAAGTGCAAAGCAAGCGGCAGAAACAACAATGCTTGCAAACTTCAACAATATACCCGGACGTTCTTTGAAGGAGTCGATCAAGCGCAAAAAATTACGCTGCACATAACCCCTGAAAAACACTTCTTCAGCAGCCGCGACATACAGAAACTGGTACAGCAGCCAGCCAGCCAAGCCTTGTTCACGTGGCAGCACAGGCCGCAAAGGCAGCTGCATTCCCCACAGCTTGAGCAACCATAGACCAGCAGCCAAAGCTGGAAAAACAAATATGCAGACGCCAACAACAAGAGTCAGCGAATGCCGAAATTGCTCGCGGCTCAAGCCAATGCTGACGAATTTATCTTTTTTGATTAACGTCGGGATAAGACCGGCGGCTAAAAGAACAGCCGGGCCGACATACCAGGCAGAACCAAAGCCGGAGTTCGTCAGCAAGAGCCTCAACGTCATGATGGCAGCGGCTGTTACCAATGCGGTCTCTATAAGCAGCCGTACATTCACTCGCTTGCCATACCCAAGCCTGCCCTGAGCTTGTCGAATTGGATAGTCCATCCTCGTCTGCCTTCCCACTACATATTATAGGAATAAATCTGCCGGTTGGCCATTGACAATTGAGAATTGTAAATCGAGAATAGAAAATGGCCGTGCTAAGCGGGGCGCTAGCGGTGCCCTGTACTCGCAATCCGCTATAGCGAGGCTGAATTCTTTTCCGAGGGTTGATTGAGCTGAGCCTATACTGCCATAAGCGGCGTTGACAGCCGGGTCCCATGCAAACGAACGGCGTGAACCTGGTCAGGCCGGGAACGGAGCAGCCATAAGCGTCAGTTCATTGTGCTGTGGAACAACCCAGCTCGAGCTGGCTGGGGCAGCAAACTTGGCAAAGTCAATTCGAAGAAAAGTGCACGGCCATTTTTCCTTTTGTCGCCCAATGCTTTCTACTGGCCACCGTTGGCGTGGCTTACTGCCTGATCTTGCAGGCGATGTCCCGGCTAAATGGCGGAACGGCAATATCTAGTGGCCCCCCACCAAGTGCAAGTTGTTCGCTCGCGATTACCTTGCCTTCGTAGGTATGCCACCATTCGACGCGGTACTTCCCCGGTCGCAGCCCCTCGATCTCGATCGTGGCGCCTTTGATTTTCTCGAGTTGCTCCTTTTCGACCACTAGGTTCCACCATGCAGCCTGCGGATTAAACAGCCATATATATGCGCGGTCGTTTCCCTGGTATCCAAGCAAGCGAATCTCTGCCGGGCTAATTTTAGCCCGAAGCTGTTGCAGCCCTGCAAATGAAACGTCGGTCAAGAAAGCCGATAGCGGCTGATAGTGGTGGTAAGCATCCTGCCTGTCGAGCTGGTCCCACCACCAGAACATCACTGTGCCTGAAGTACCTGCAAACGCCGACGCCCAAAGGCAGTTGTGAAAGTGGACGCCTTGGCTATCCTGTTTCATATATTCACTGAGTCCCCACTTTGGAGTGGCTAAGCCAAACTCGCCAATCAGTACAGGCTTGTTCGGCGCGTGTTCTCTTAAGAACCGCGTCTTATCGAGCACCGTCGCTACTTCATCTTTGAAGTCCTCTTTAGTTTCTGGCCGCATATAATGGTGCAACTGGCCAATATCCAGCCGAGGATGACGACAGTCCCTGGCCGATGGGTGCCACGTGCTGGTGGTTCGCAAATGCCGGTAGATGTCAACCCGCTCCAGATATTCGCCCAACTCAGCATAGAAGCGGTCGCTGGGCTTACCCGGATCCATCTCGTTGAAATACTCCCACGCTGCTACATTGGTTGAATAGCCCCACCGCGCCACTATATAGCGCAGCAACTTTTTAGCATCGTCAATCGCCTTTTGATAGTCAGCGCTCTTATCGTCGGAGAGCGAATTCATATATAAGTCCCGGGTAATCAGACACAACATCAGATAGATGCCATTTTGCTCCGCTGATTCCACGATCTGATCGAGCATGAAACAATCGATCTGATTGTAGAAGCCCCTTGTTGCACGGTTTACGTCTGCTTCCCACAAAAGCTCCGCCCCGCCGCCGGCCTCCTTAAGCGACAGGTTATCCAGCCAGATAGTGCCGGCTCCTACCAGGCTGAGCACCACCCTGCCGAGCCAGAAATCGTTTTGGCCGGTGGTGAACTCCCGGCTGAACTTCTGCCACTGGCCTTCAGGAGCGGCTTCTAAGGGTGGTTTTTCATCACGGCCGACGCTCACTCGCAGACCCGCTGCTCCCTCTGCCTTGAACTGCCCGGTGAAGGCATATCGTGTACCCGGTTTCAGCCCTACCGGATGGGAAGGCTCGACAGTGATTGAAGTGCCGTCAGCACCCCCAATCTTGATACACTTGCGGGCGTTCGGGTCGTTTTCACTACCAGGCACGGGCGCAACAATATTTGGCCGGCGATGCCACGACCGATCCCACGCGCTTTTTCTTGCTTCGATGGCCATTGCCCAATCCTCGCAACACGTCCAGATGCGAAGGAAGTTGGCCCCGTTGCGTGATAGCGCGGCGAATATCTGCTCAGCTTTAGACAAGGTGACATATTGGCCTTCGCCGATAAACGCCAGGTTCTGGCCAATTGCAAAGAATGGAGCACCTTCGCTGAATTCCAGAAACCGCGGGTCATTCCGGCTCACCCGCAGAAAACCTTTCTTCGCAGAGGGTACACATTCAAATCTCACAGTATTTGATTCAGCCGTGCCATTCCGGTCTGTCAGCCTGGCTCTGGCGGAATAGGTCCCTATTTGCATGGGAGCGAACCTTACTCTCCAGGTCCCTTTGCCAACCGGATAATACCAGTTTGCCGCGACGCGGGCGGATCGCTCGTAATCCTCGCAGAAAAAGGCAGGGGACACGATTTGATCACCCTTGGGAGTCTCCAGCAAAATTGCCAGGTCCACTTCGTCAGGATCAAATGGGTTTTTGTACCGGGCGTCCACCTGGATGAGCAGCTCCAGCTTCTGATATTTGCCCACTTTATCTGCCGACGCCTCCAGCTTGATCTTTTGCTGGGCTATACACTCCAGGTCAGAAAAAGTTGCCGCGATTAGAAACATCGCAACAAGATTTGTTGCCCAGACTTTACATCGCATAAATGCTCCTTCGCATATCCATCGTTTGATTATTGGCCCAACCACGTATAAACCTACTGAATCTGTGCGTCGCCCGCAATAGCAAATCGCTAATTCATCTTGTATAATGGGGCACTGTTGTTCGCCAGTCGCTCGACAACTTGCGCCAACCTATACGTGAAGGAGCAAAGATGACTACAAGAAAGACTCAACAAGTAGGGTATGCTTTGCATACCGCAATTCTTATTTGTCTACTATTTACTGCCAGCATCTACACGACCGAGGGTCACGCGACCCTGGCGGAAACCTACAGCCCAAAGATCGAGAAGATACTGAAAGAGAATATCGCCTCTTTCTGGTACACCAAGAGCCTGGACCGTGAAAATGGCGGGTACACAATCAACTTTGGTCCAAAGGGTGAACTCAAAGGACAAGGAACTAAGATGATTGTCACCCAGGCCCGAACAGTGTGGCTCTTTTCTCGAATGGCGCGGGCGGGTTATAGCAGCAAGGAGTATCTCGAGGCTGCCGACCTGGGCTATCGCTTCCTGAAAGAGAAGATGTGGGACGCCAAGTACGGCGGCTTTTATTGGGAGGTCGATGTCACCGGCGACAAAAAGCTCAAGCCGCGAAAACACCTATATGGGCAATCATTCGCCCTGTATGCGATTTCTGAGTACTGTCTAGCCAGCAAAAAGCAGGAAGTCTTGGACTTTGCCATTCAACTCTTTGATTTGTTGGAAGCCAAGTCCCACGACGGGACGTACGGCGGCTACATCGAGTTTTTCAACGAGGATTGGACGCCGGCACCGGACACCGAAATATCATATATGGGTGCGCCATCAGGCCTCAAGCTGATGAACACCCATCTGCACCTGCTTGAAGCCATGACCACGTTTTACCGTGCCTGTCGATTGCCTTTGGCACGCGAGCGTTTGATAGAGCTAATTAACATCGAGAGCAACGCAGTCGTACGCAAGGGTCTCGGCGCTTGTACGGATAAATACGAACGCGACTGGACGCCCAGCCTGCAAGGAGATTACGCCAGGGTTTCTTATGGTCACGACATTGAAAATATCTGGCTGCTCATTGATGCGTGCGATACCGCAGGAGTTTCAAGCTACCCACTACTTGATTTGTATCGAGCCTTGTTCGATTATTCGATAAAGTACGGATGCGATGAAACCAACGGCGGATTCTATGACAGCGGCCCGTTTAATCAGCCGGCAGATAGACGCACTAAAGTCTGGTGGGTTCAGTCCGAGGCAATTGTCAGTGCCCTTTATATGTACCGCATCACAGGGGATGCAAAATACCGCTCCATCTTCGAAAAGACTTTTGACTTCATCCAGAACAATATGGTCGATTGGGAAAATGGCGAGTGGCACGCTAATATCACGCCCGAAGGAAAGCCGCAGGGCGACAAAGGTAACATCTGGAAAGCCGGCTACCACAATGGCAGAGCTATGATCGAATGTCTGGAAATATTGAAAAAGCTGCAAAGTTAAGCGTTTTTCAGGGCAGGATATGCGATGAAGGAGTTGTACCATGAGGAGAATGTGCTTGTTTTTGAGTTGTTCTATTGCCCTTGTATTTGGTTGGCTTTTTCCTGTTGAGCTAAGCGCCGAGCAACGGCCCAAAAAGAAAATCGTCGAATATGGTTGGGACGTGCCATATCCGGATTTCGTTCGGGATAACATCCGTGAGATGGAAAAACACCCATTTGACGGCATCATCTTTCGCACCAAGGATTTCAACCACGCCTTTGACGTTCGCCCCTGGAAGCAAGCCGACATGCAGCCGCAACTGGATACGCTGGCACAAATAGAATGGCAAAAATTTCGGGACAATTTTCTTACTCTATACGCCGCAAACAACTGGAATATGGACTGGTTTAACGATGAGCATTGGAACGTGATTGCTGAGAACATGAAGCTATTTTCGCTGGCGGTACGGTCAGGACATTGTGTGGGCGTGTGCTTTGATCCGGAACCCTATGGCACTGATCCCTGGATATATCCAGGCTCGTACAAGGACAAGTCGTTTGAGCAGGTCGCTGAGCAGGTGCGGCGCCGCGGCCGGCAGTTCATAACTGCCCTGCAGGAACATACGCCTCAACTAACAGTGTTAAGCCTCTTTCAACTTGGCCTGTTCGGTGACGTCGTAGATGAGCCCGATGCTCAGCTCCGCCAGCAAAAACTGCTGAAGAAGTGGATGGTTTTGCTGCCGGCCTTTTATAACGGAATACTGGAAGGGGCCGCACCAGGGACCATTCTCATCGACGGCAACGAGTCGGCGTATTATTATGAAAGTCCGGACGAATTTTACGCCGCCTATCACCTTCTTCGGCAGCGCGCCCAAACGCTTGTGCCGGAGGCGCTGCGTAAGAAATACAACGCCCAAGTGCAAGCCGGCATGGCTTTATACATAGACCAGACGCTGGCAAAACGCACTAACGAGACCACCAGCCACTTTCTCAGCATCGAGCAGCAGCTCAAATTTTTCGAGCACAACGTATATTACGCCTTGACTACCACGGATGAGTACGTCTGGTGTTATAGCGAGAGGATGAACTGGTGGCTGCCAGCGGAAAAGGTTGAGAAGGATCGTGTTCTGCCGGCGGGAGTGGAAGAAGCCCTGATTTCCGCCCGCCAAAAGTACGAGCAGGGAAAACCGTTGGGATATAATATCAGAGATATGATTGAAGCCGCCCGGCTAAAAAGAAAGAGCAAGAAAGAATGAAAGAGAAGGCATTTTTTTGTGTGGCACTGTTGCTGATTGTCCCGCCGGGCGTTTTTGCAGATGCACCTATTGAAGCGGAGCTTGTGGAGTTGGCTAAAATCTGGGACCAGGCACCTCATAACGCGTTCACAGATCTGATTCGCTGGAAGGAATCGTTCTACTGCGTATTTCGCCAGGGCAGAGGACACGTTTCATTGAATGGTGCGATTCGTGTTCTTAAATCCAAAGACGCGGGTTCGTGGGAGCCAATGGCTCTGGTTACGCTTGATGGTTATGACCTGCGGGATCCGCACGTGTCGGTAACGCCGGATAATAGCTTAATGCTGCTTGGTGGTGCTGCGCCGCGCAAGCAAGATAATCAATCAGTGCCTACCGGCACGTTTGTATGTTTTTCAAAAGACGGACAGCACTGGACTGAGCCGCGAATCGTCATTGAGCCGGGTCGTTGGCTCTGGCGTGTCACCTGGCACAAGGCAAAAGCATACGGCGTATCATACGCTGCGGGCAAAGACCACCCATACATTGATTTGCTTGTAAGTTCGGATGGCTTAACTTACCAGGAGCACGTATCAAAGCTGCTTGGGCAAGGCTACCCGACCGAAGTGACATTGCGTTTCGATACGGATGAAACCTGTTACGCGATGGTGCGGCGCGACCGCCGACAGGATCAACCAAGTAGTGCGTTGTTAGGCGTTAGCAAGGGTGACTATACTAAATGGAAGTGGCACGACCTTGGAGCGGATTTCAACGGTTTTGGCGGCCCTAATTTCATTCAGATACCCGGCGGCCATTGGATTGGCGCGGGGCGAATGCATAACGGCGGTGCGCACACGGCACTGACCTATCTCGATGTAAAAAACGGCACTATGGCCAAACTGCTCAGACTTCCCAGCGGCGGCGACACGAGTTATCCTGGACTCGTCTGGCATGAGAATCTGCTTTATGTAAGCTACTATTCCAGCCACGAAGGCAAGACCAGTATTTATCTGGCGAAATTACGGATCAAGCCGAGACCAGCGCCAGACCAGAAGTGAAAATTACAGGGACCGACTTATGGTGCACATACGAGAGAATTCTCTGCGAGAATTTGCCGGCAGAAAGTCGCCAGCGGCTGGGCGAGGCAATTCGTGTGGCGGCACCGTAGTCAATGTCGTTTTCGGCTTAGTTCTGGTTTTGCTGCTTGGCATGGCGCTTTGGTGGGTATTCAAGAATGTAGGAGAGGCGGGACAGCAGTACGGTGAGGCCTTAGTGGGCACAAAATATACAGCCATTACCGTAAGATGCCAGACGAATATGCGCACTATTTGGCAGAATCTGCAGATGTACGCTGCTGCCAACGGAAACTTCCCGGAGTCGAGAGATGTGCTGGTAGAATGGAGCGAAAACTCGCGGCTTTTTCGTTGTCCGGCCACAGACGGACCGGAATATGTATACATTTCTGGTCAGACCGGAGATATGCCGGCGACAAATGTCTTGGTGTACGAGCCGCAGGCTCTTCACGATGGGCGTTGCAGCGTGCTGCGGCTGGGCGGACAAATCGAGCTGCTCACTCCCGAAGAGCTTAAACTGGCCCTGGCAGCCACGATGGCGAGTCGCAGATAACCTATATCTATCGTGACACCCATAAGGATTACAGGGATGGCGGTTCTGATAGGGATTGACGAAGCTGGTTTTGGGCCTCTTCTGGGGCCGTTAGTCGTGTCATCGAGTGCCTTTCTGGTTCCAGCAAACATCCTGTCAGCCGACCCTTCGACAGGCTCAGAGCCTGCCCTGAGCTTGTCGAAGGGGCACGCCCTGTGGCAGGTGCTTAGAAAAAGTGTGAGCGACAAGCGAAAGCACCTTGCAGGCCGCCTGCTAATCGCCGACAGTAAGTATGCCCACAACAAATCGCTTGGAATCAAGCATCTGGAAAGGACGGTGCTGGCGTGCTTGAGATGCCTTGGCCTGCAGCCCGGCACACTTACTGAGCTTCTGGCGGTACTATGCCCCACATGCCTGGATGGGCTTGGCGAATATCCCTGGTACAAAGATACAAATAACCAGAAGATTCCGATTGACCTGCCGGATATAAAAATTGCCTCGGGCGTACTGGCAGATGACATGGCCTCAAACGGTGTGCGACTACTGAGCTTGAACAGCCGTTGTCTCGATGTTGGCTACTACAATAGGATGGTAAGCAACGTCAAAAATAAGGCCAACGTGCTTTTTACCGCCGTTTGCCAACTTATACAAGACGCTTTTGAGAATTCCGCGGGGCAGGACCTTCAAATCATAGTCGATAGGCAGGGAGGCCGCGTCCGGTATCGGCAGAGCATCCTGCGGATGTTTCCAGATATAGATTTGAGAATTATCGCCGAGGGTCACCAGAGCAGCAGCTACCAATTGCAGGCGGACGGCAAAAGTATGCGATTGCATTTTGTCGTTAACGGCGATGAGAAATTCTTGCCCGTCTCGCTGGCCTCGATGGTCAGCAAGTACTTGCGTGAACTTTTTATGCTCAGCATGAATCGTTACTTTGCGCTGCTTTGCCCGGATTTGAAGCCCACCGCCGGTTACTGGACGGACGGCCTGCGTTTTGTTGGCGAACTGAAGAAGAAACTGCCTGAACTCGAATACGATACTGGCCTACTAATCCGATGTCGTTGAGAAAGAAACCACGGATTTCACAGATTTACACGGATTAAAAATCAGAAAACAAATCAGTCGAATCCGTGTAATCCGTGGTTAAATATCCTGTTGTAGTAATTGCATGATGAGATTGATGTGCTGGTTCTCCTGCCCGACAATTTGGTCGACTACACCCGAACTGGCGGGGTCGCGGGCAAAATCTTTCAAGCCCTGGTAGAAAACGATGATTTCGTTCTCCCTTCTGATGGCGTCTCTCAGTATTTCTTCTTTAGTTTCGCCGCCCGTCAGCCGCCTCGGACCGCCATGTTTAGAGTCGAACCACGTAAGACCCGCCATTACGCCCGGATTTGACAGCACATAATTGTCAGGGTCGAACGTTCCGAATTCACCGGTCTTCTCAGAGAACCGCTTTCTCAGGCGTGCCCAGACCTTGGCGTGTCTGGCCTTCCAGTTGGCAAGTTTGTGATAGATGTCACGTCGCTGCGGGTCTTCGAATAGCTCGGCTGCCTTAAGATAGAATCTGGCACCCCTAAGCTCGACCTTCTCCGCTACCTGCAAAATCTCGAAGACGTTAAATTTGGTCTCCATGGCCGTGGATTCTCGCAAAGAGGAGTCCTTCGACAAGCTCAAGATGGTGAGCAAAGTCGAACCATTTCCCACCAAGAATCTGCCTTATCGTACCGCACATTTTTATACACCCGCAAATCACATTAAGTATATTATACCTTTTTGCAGCTTGAATCAAGCCCAAATAGGCCAGATTGAACTGATAATTCAGCCCAGGGCAAAGATTCCACCGCCTCTGCGGGTAATATCAATCGCTTGTGGTTTCTTGCTTTAACTGCCTTGCGAAAACCTGGTAGCTATCCTCACCAAAAAGGCAAAAGACAACCTTTTCTAAGCCGGTTGAACCCCTGAGATGATCGATAGTTGTCCTGAGCATTATTTCGGCGCATCGCTGGATAGGAAAGCCGAAAATGCCGGTGCTGATTGCCGGAAAAGCGATGCTCTTGAGCTTGTTTTGCTCGGCTACTTTAAGTGAGTTAAGGGTGGCGTTTTTTAGCTTTTCGTCCTCGTTTCCTTCGCCCATTCGAGGGCCGACCGCGTGAATTACGTGCTTTGCCTTGAGATTGCCGCCAGTGGTTATGACCGCTCCGCCTACGAATGTGCCGCCGATTTTGCTACATTCTTTCTCGATTTCTGGGCCGCCTTTTCTTCTGATTGCCCCTGCAACGCCGCCGCCCATAATTAGCTGAGCGTTAGCAGCATTTACGATAGCGTCGGTTTCCATTTCTGTGATATCGCCTTCCACCAACTCCAGAATGCGATCTGCGATGCTTATTTTCATAACCTTGGCCCTCTTAATCCCCATCCGGTAGTTCCGCACATAGCATAGCCGCAAGCGGATTGATCGACAAGTTACGGAAAAATAGAAAAAAGAAAAATTTTTGTTGACTATATGGTCAAACGACCATATATTATAATAAGGATTGTTTTCGAGGAGCGATTATGGAACCGCTAACGGAAAAACAACGAAAGGTGCTTGAGTTCATTGAAGGCCGGCTGAGGGATAATAATCCGCCGAGCCAGAGGGAGATAGCCCGGCAGTTTAGCCTGGCCCAGAACGCTGTTTATCAACTGGTAAGCTATCTAAAGAAAAAAGGCTACCTGGTGGATTCGGGCAGCCATCGAGGGCTCAGGCTGTCGCAGGAGTATCTCGACAAGATAAGCCAGACCGACGGCATCCCCATCGTCGGTCGAGTTGCAGCCGGTGAGCCGGTACTGGCAGAGCAGAACATAGAAGGCTATGTGAATATCGAAAAATTATTCAATAAATCCGAGGGGATGTTTCTGCTCAAGGTATCCGGCGACAGCATGATTGATGAAGGCATTATGGATGGCGACTACGTGGCGGTTAAGCTGACTTCGGCGATTGGAAATGGCCAGATTGGCGTGGTGTTATTAGATGATGAGGCGACTATTAAGAGGGTATATATCCAGAAGGATAAAATAGCCTTAAAATCGGCCAACAAAGAAGCAGGCTATAAAACCAGATATGTTAAGCAGTTTGATAAAGACATTCGCGTCATCGGCAAAGTTATAGCTTGTATCAGAACCGATATAAGATAGGCAGCCCGATCGTTCATTGTTCAGCGTTCATATTTCATCGACGAACAATGAACTTTGAGATCATTTGCAAGGCGGGGATTGTATGCGCATTGCAGCGCTGGTACTGCGAAGTTTTTACAGCCTTTTAAGGGGCGCGGTATCGGCGCAGCGATTGGTTCAGAAAGCTACAGAGTTCGGCTACGGTGCTGCCGCACTTGCTGATGTCAATACTATGTGTGGGGTCGTGGATTTTTGCCGGGCAGCTAAGCAGACGGGCATCAAACCGATTATCGGAGTAGAGATTCTAACCGACAGCCAGAAAGCGGTACTGCTTGCTGAGGATAGAGCCGGCTATAGAAATCTCTGCAGAATAACTACCGCAAGGAACCTGGATGCGGATTTTGACCTTATAGAGCTGCTAAAAAGCAATAATAAGGGCATAATTTGTATCTGTAATCAACCCAAATTGCTGAAGGAGCTAAAAAGCTTCTTTGCCAAGGATTATTTATTTGCCGGTTGCATGGCTCGGCCATCCCTGATCGGGACGGAGCCGAAAGATGCTGATTTTGCCATAGCCAATGGAATCTCACCTATCGCCTATGCTACTCTTAATTGCTTGGTAGATGACGATGTCTGTAACACCTCGCTATTAGCCAAGATACGGCAGCTTAGCATAGCAGGCCCAGGGCCGCAGGATAACTGTGGCTTTAATAAGCTCACGCCGCAGGAGCAGCTTAAGGGCAAGTTCCGCAATTGCCGGGATGCAATCGTTAATGCTGAGCAGATCGTACAGCGGTGCGATTTCCAGTTGCTGAATGGAAAGTGTTACCTGCCCGAGCTTAAGCTCGGCAAAGATAAGAGCGCCGACAGGGAGCTGGCCAAGCTCTGTCACATCGGTCTTGCCAAAAGATTCAGCCCTGTAAGCAAAGAAGTGATTAAACGGCTGGAGCACGAGTTAGCTGCTATAAGAATAAATAAGTTCAGCGATTATTTTTTGGTGGTCCACCAGATAGTAAATTTCGCCAAATGCAACAGCATACCCGTTGATGTGCGTGGCTCTGCTGCTGGTTCGCTTGTCGCGTATGTATTGGGTTTAACACGGGTTTGTCCCATCGAGAACAACCTCTATTTCGAGCGTTTTATGAATTCGGGCAGGACAGACTGTCCGGATATTGACATCGACTTATGCTGGCGTAGACGTGATGAGGTAATACGGTTCTGCTATGAAAATTGGGGTTTTGCCAATGTCGCTATGGTCTGCAACATCAATAGATACCGCCCTGCCAGCGCGATTCGTGATACAGCCAGGGCGCTCGGTTTCGAGCCGGCCCAGATAAACCAATTAGCCAAACAAGGCGATGGCTCGGCTATCCCTGATCGGGAAAGCAAAACCGTCTCCCCATTGTTCCGACTTGCCGAAAGGTTAGTCGGTATTCCCCGGCACTTGGGCGTCCATTGTGGTGGTATTGTTATTACGCCATGCCCGGTAAGGGACATTGCTCCGCTGGAGCGGGCGAATAAGGGCGTAATTATTACTCAGTACGATAAGACCGCCGCGGAGGCGGTCGGTTTGGTAAAGATCGACCTTTTAGGTAACCGCGCGCTTTCAACGGTAAATGAGGCGGTCGGTATTATTACCAAAGAGCAAGAGAATGTCCAATATCGATCAAAAGAACTTCGAACTTCGAAATTCCTTGTTGGACATTCAACATTTCGAGTGGATGTGGTAGACCCGGCGGACCAGAAGACAGCTAAGATGTTAAGCGCCGGCGACAGTCTGGGCGTATTTCAAAGTGAGTCGCCGGGCATGAGACAGCTTCTGCGAGCCCTTAAAGTCAAAAGCAGAAAAGACCTGGCTATCGCCTTATCATTGATAAGACCCGGGCCGGCTTCAGGCGGAATGAAAGCTGAATTCATCCAGCGATATGTCAACAAAAAGCCGTTCCAGTACATACACCCCAAAATGAAAGAGCTGCTCAGCGACACCTACGGCGTTATGCTGTATCAGGAAGATGTGATGCGGATAGCTGTTGAAGTGGCCGGCTACAGTATTGCTGACGCAGATAGATTCCGCTCCGAAGTCTCAAAGAAGGTTTCCGCCTTGCGATTACAGGAGCAATATATTGATTTTGTATATTCAAGAGCTACAGCAGCGGGTATCGACCGGCAGAGCGCCGAAGCAATTTGGGATGAGATTTTACGCTTTGCCGCTTATTCGTATTGTAAGGCGCACGCCACCGTCTATGCCAACATCGCCTGGCAGACAGCTTACTTGAAGGCCCATTATCCACAGCAGTTTTACTGCTCTTTGTTCAACAACCATCATGGGATGTATCCCTTGCGGGTCTATGTATGGGACGCTAAAAGACACGGCATAAAAGTTTTGCCGCCGCACGTTAATTATAGCGATATCGAATGGTGCCTGCAGGGCCGAGCCATTCGAGCAGGATTGGGCATTATCAAGGCCTTAAGCCATAACACCGCCCAGGCAATTGTCGGTGAAAGGGTAATTGGACCTTTTAGCAATTTAGATGATTTGGCAAGGCGGATAAGGTTTCGCAAGCCGGAGTTGCAGAACCTTATTCAGGTTGGTGCCTGTGAAGGCCTGGCGCCCGGCGACGCCCAGTTGATGTTATTTAGGGACCCCGCCGACAATTTACTCCCGCTCCTGTCTTCCGACAGGAAGGCGCGGGGGCAAGCCGAACTCGAGTTGACCGGCATACCGTTTAGTTGGCACCCGGCTTTATTGCTAAGGCCTGCCCTGAGCGTAGCGAATGGGATCAGGTGTGTGCCGGCAGCGGGGCTTGGTGGCTTCATCGGCAGAAGGGTAACCGTAGCGGGCTTTATCGCCACCGCTCGTCGCGCAAGAACCAGCGATGGCAGAGTGATGGGCTTTCTAACGTTGGAGGATTCGACCGGCCTGGCTGAGGTAAGCTTTTTCCCCGATCAAATCCAATTGTATCGAAGCATTTGCTCATCCGGCGGACCTGTTTGGGTTAAGGGCAAGGTTACGGAGCATTTATCATCGATAACTTTGGAATGTTTCGATTGTGGCAAACTCGTCCCCTCTTCTGTTGTGGCTTCCTATCGGCAATCCAGAGGCCGATACCTTTCCACAATCGAGACATCTTTGTCGCCGCGCCCAGAGAGGTTTGCCACCACGATTGTTTCCGGGTCCAATTTTCCTTTCTGGCTGATAAGATAGGCCAGAGCGTGTGCAGGTTCCAGCGCCGGCAGTATTCCCTCCATTTTGGTCAGTATCTCAAAGGCGTCAAGCACGTCATCATCCAGGGCTGCGAAGTACCGTGCCCTACCGCTATCCTTCAAATAGCAGTGTTCCGGCCCAACAGCCGGGTAATCGAGACCCGCACTTACCGATTCGGTTTCGCTGACCTGGCCTTGCTCATCCTGAAGAAGGTAGGCTTTTGCCCCATGCAGAATTCCTACACGACCGGCTGCCAATGTCGCAGCGTGCTTGCCGCTGCTCAAACTTTTGCCGCCAGCTTCAACGCCGATCAACTTAACGCCCTTGTCATCCAAAAAACCTGAAAAAATGCCTATGGCGTTACTTCCGCCGCCGACGCAGGCAATCACCATGTCCGGCAACCTACCCAACTGCTGGAGGCACTGCTGCCGGGCTTCTTTTCCGATGCAGCTTTGAAAATGCCTTACTATGGTGGGATAGGGATGTGGCCCGCAAGCTGAACCAAAAAGATAAAACGTATCGGTAACATGAGCTGTCCAGTAGCGAAGGGCGTCGTTTATAGCGTCCTTGAGCGTGCCCGTGCCGCCTTCAATGGGAACGACCTCGGCGCCGCAGAGTCTCATTTTGTGCACGTTGACGCTCTGGCGCTCGATGTCGGTAACGCCCATAAAGATTTTCGTCTCCATACCGAACAACGCCCCAATCATTGCTGTTGCCAGGCCGTGCTGGCCGGCGCCGGTTTCGGCGATAAGTTTGGTCTTACCCATATATTTGGCCAGAAGTCCCTGGCCGAGCGTGTTGTTGACTTTGTGAGCGCCGCCGTGTAGAAGGTCTTCGCGCTTCAGATACACCTTGAAGCCAACATATTCGCTGAACCTTTTGGCGTAATAAAGCGGGCTGGGCCTGCCGGCGTAATCTCTAAGAAACTGCTCAAGCTCGCCTACGAATTGTCCGTCCTGATAAAAGCGATAGAATGCCTGCTCGAGCTCCTCCAACGCCGGAACCAAGACCTCCGGGACATAGAAGCCTCCGTAGTCGCCGAATCTGCCCTTATATTGCATATTTATCCTCTTAAATGTCGTATATTGTCAAACAACTTTTTCATCTTCTTGTGGTCTTTCTTGCCCGGCTGAGCTTCGATGCCGCTGCACACGTCAATTCCGTATACTCCCCGCTTAACTGCCTTGGCGGCATTGTCCGGGTTTATGCCGCCCGCCAAAAAAACTCGCCTTGTGACGTGCCCTATGATATTCCAATCAAAGGTCAGCCCGGTGCCGCCGTATTTCTGCGGATTGAATGCGTCCAGCAAGATAGCGTCAGTAAAATAGCTCTGTGCCCTATCAACGTCACCTTTGTCCTTCACCCGTATCGCCTTCATCGTCCTTACATTATGCCAGAGAAGTTCGCTGCAAAACTGCGGGCTCTCGTCGCCGTGCAACTGTACCCAGTTCAACTGGCATTGGTCGATCGTGTTGCGGATTTCCTCGAGGGAAGAATTGACGAACACGCCCACGATGTCAATAAAAGCCGGCAGCTTGGTTATTATCTGCGCCGCTTTCTCCGGCTGAATATACCTCGGACTCTTCGGATAGAAATTAAAGCTTAATAAATCCGCACCCATCTCCATTGCTGCCGCAGCATCGTCATAATTGGTCAGGCCACAAATCTTCACTTTTGCTATCAGCATACTCTATTGGATACTTCGATCAGTCTTTCCAGACAGGCCAGGGCTTTACCGTTACTGACGGAGACTTCCGCCTGGCTTATTGCCGAGCAAAAATCATCCGCCAGACTGCCGGCGATTATCGCCGCGGCAGCGTTAAGAATCACAATATCCTTACGCGGCCCGGTTTCCTTACCGCTTAGTATGTCCCTGAGAACGTTGGCGCTGGCTTTCGCGTCGGTTACTTTCAACTGCTCTATATCAGATAGCGTAAAGCCCAAATCTTCCGGGTTAAGCTCTTTGCCGACAAGTTCGCCCCCTTTTAGCTCAATTATTTTTGTTTTCGCCGCGGTGCTTATCTCATCCAGCCCGTTGCTGTGAACCACCATCGCGTACCTGGTGCCCAACAGCCTGAGTGCCTGGGCTATTTCTTGCATCAAGCTCTCGTCACCCACGCCGAGCACCTGCGCAGTCGCCCCAGCGGGATTGGCCAACGGCCCCAGGATGTTAAATACCGTCCTAAAACCCAGACCCTTGCGAACTGGCTGCACGTACCTCATCGCCGGATGAAACATCGGCGCAAACATAAATCCGATGTGGGCTTGTTTTATGCACTCAGCCACAATCGCAGGCCCGGCATCAATTTTGACGCCCAATTCTTCGAGCACATCAGCCGAGCCGCATTTGCTGGTTATGCCGCGATTTCCGTGCTTGGCTACGTAGACGCCAGCCCCTGCTGCCACAACCGCCGCCGCGGTTGAGATGTTGGAGGTCTTAAATGCCCCGCCTCCCGTGCCGCAGGTATCGACCAGATTATCGACGTCGACCTTTACGGGCACGGCGTGGTTCCGCAGAGATTTAGCAAGTCCCGCCAGTTCCCGCGATGTTGCGCCCTTTGCCTGCATTGCCGTCAAAAAGGCAGCGATTTGAACTTCGGGCACTTGCCCTTCAAAAACAATATCAAGCAGCTCGGTTGCCTGCTCAAAGCTCAAATCCTGTTGTTTCAGCAGCAGCCTAATATAGTCGTTTATTGTCGCCATTACCTACCTCCTTGCCTTTGTTTTTCAGCCACCGCGATTGACAATATGTTTTCGATTATCTTTCCGCCTGCTGGCGTTAAGATGCTTTCCGGATGAAATTGCACGCCAAATATCGGAAGCTCTTTGTGCCGGACGCCCATAATAAGCCCCTCAAACGCGGCGGTTTTTTCCAGGCATTCTGGCAGATTCAGCGCAATAAGGCTATGATAACGTCCCGCCTGGAGCGGATTTTCCACGCCGGCAAATACGCCCTTTGTATTATGTGTCACTCGCGAAGGCTTGCCGTGCACCGGCTCCGGTGCGTGGCCGACCTTGCCGCCGAAGTATTGTACGATCACCTGGTGACCCAGGCACACGCCAAAGATAGGCAGTTTATCCTTGAAATAATCTACTGCCGCCAGCGAGACGCCAGCCGTATCCGGCGTGCCCGGCCCCGGCGAAATCACCAGAAGATCAGGGACAAACCGGTCGGCCACAGCTTTGAGTTCCTCAAGCTGCGTGTTGGCACGGTAGACCTTAGCTTCGCAGTCGCGTTTGCAGAAGTCGTCGACCAAATTGTACGTAAAAGAATCGAAATTATCTATAAACATAACCTTCCTGGTCATATCTTTCACTTTCCGCGAATCGCACGTAGGCAGGAATTCGCCTTATGCTCGGTTTCTTCAAATTCGGTTTTCGGGACACTGTCATGCACGATACCTGCGCCGACGCGAATATACGCTATGTGGTCTTTAACCTGCAGGCTTCTTATGGTAATGCAACTATCGAACTGGCCATCCACCGTCACATACATAACCGCTCCGCCGTAGTAGCCGCGCTTGGTTTTTTCCAGCAGCCGTATCAATTTCATCGCCTCAATCTTCGGCGCACCGGTCAGCGTCCCCATATTCATCGTGGCAAGGTATGCGCTTAGCGCATCCAGCCCACGCAAAAGCTGCCCTTTGACATTGCTGACCAGATGCTGAACCGACTCATACTTTTCAACTGTAAGAAGTTCCGTCACGACCCTGCTACCCGGCTCAGCAACGCGGGCGATATCGTTCCTTGCCAGATCAACGAGCATCATGTGCTCGGCCAGCTCCTTGCGGTCGATCTTTAGTTCCGCCTCGTATCTAAAATCCGTGTCGGGGTCAATTGCTCCCGCGATTCGGCCTCTCGGTTTTGTGCCGGCTATCGGCCGAATCTCCACGCTGCGTTTCTCCGTGCCGCTGACGCGCAAATTCAATTCTGGGCTTGAGCCCATCAAGATCGTGCTGGGCGTATTCAGATAAAACATATAAGGTGAAGGATTCACCTGCCGCAGCCGTTTGTAAACATCCAGCGGCTCATCGGGACACGGCTCCATTATTGTTCTGCTCAAGACAACCTGAAAGATGTCACCATCTATAATGTGCTGCTTTGCGTTTTTGACCATCGCCTCGTATTCAGATTGGCTAGTATCAGTTGACGCCTGTGGAAGTCGCCCTGTATATTTTTGCCCTTGCGGAGTATCGAGCCTGGCAATATTAAAATAGTAATCGAAGCAGTCCTGCGCCTCGGCAACCGCGGCCTCACGGTCTCCATTTGTTATGACACAATTGACTATTACATAGCCTTTGCCCTGCTCGTGGTCCATCAAGAAGATATTGTCGGCAAAGTAAAGCTCGTAATCGGGGTTGGCCAGCAGGTCCTCTTTGCTGGGCGGAAGCTTCTCAAACTGGTCTATGAAATCGTAGCTTATGGCTCCGAGCAAGCCGCAGGTGACGCGGAAGGGCTTGCTGGCCATTCTGAAAGTAAACGCTACCGCCCGCAACACATCCATCTGGTTTATGCTGGATAGGCGCGTCTGCTCGTCAACGATTCTTTGCTGTTGTTTTATGCGGCCGGTAATTGCTTCTGAGCCAAACTGAACCGACTCGCAGAAGCGAAATCTTTCCTCGGCTTTGCTGGATAAATACTCCACGATACGTCTGCCGGTACTGGTCAGGGCCTTGATAGTAAACTCAGCGCCGGTTCCGGCAAGATAAAGTGCGGGCTTAGCAGTGCCGAAACTCAATGCACCGCTGCCGGTCAGATACTCCCGTGATTCAAAGAAACAGCAGTTTTTTGCCCTGCCATAGTCGCTCAGCTTGGCAAAAAAATCGACCGGCTCGTCAATTTTTATCTGTTTGACGATGGGTATGATCTGGCCTGGTTTGGCACCGTGTATTATCTGCCTATAGTGTTCCATATTCTCAACCTTTTATCGCCATTTTCTATTCGCAAGCCGGACAAAATACAAATAAAAAAAGCAGCCTGTTGCTTCTATCCAACAGGCTGCGCTTTTGCTAAATCTACCAAATTGTCGACAGCAAATAACCGCTTGCCCGTTGGAACCTATCCAACAGGCCAGCACCAGTTCCAGGTGTTTTTGCGGCTAATCTGCCTCATAGTGGCATATATTTAACCACCTTGACAGGTGATTGTCAAGCGTGATTACATAAATACTTTTATTTTTCTTATCTTGGTCTCGTTTTCACACACCAAGGGCACAAGTTATCGGTGTTTCGCCGGAACAATCCTTGGGAAATCATTCTCCCACACGCACCGGGTAAATTGCCACAGTGTCCTGATAAACCTTGGGCGGTAACATATCCGGCGTTGGATTTCCCAGCTCGTGGGTGACGTGGCTTATCAGTTCCGGGAGGCTGCTGATCAACGCTCTCAGATCCTCGACGGCACGCTGCAGTTGGGAGCGTTCTGTCAAGAGGCCCAGAAAACGCTGCTCGTTAGCCCGGATTTGCTCTGCCATCTGTCTCCTGGCTTCGATGCTGCCAAGCTCGATCGTCTGCTCGATGAACATCTCATCGAGCTTAAGGTAGAGCTGACTGGAAAGCTTCTCTTGCCCTTTTCGGTATTTCTCTATGGTCTTGAGCTTCTCGCTCGTGCCGATTAGCTCTATCTCCAGCGTATCGAGCATCCTGTTCATCTCGGTGACCGTTTGCCGGGAGCTCTTGGCCGCTTCGTCATCGGACTCGAACTCGTGCCTGGCCTGCTTAACCGGCTTGTACTGCTCTTCACAGGCCCTCAGCTTGGCCTGTTTTTCCGGCAGGTCCTTCTGAGCCGCCTCGAGCTTCTGCTGGGATTCGTGCAAGTGCTGTTTGTACTCGCCCAATCTCTGGTTGACGAACCTATTGAGACCATCAATATATGCCCTGGCCATTAACTTGGCATCATCTTCGCTAACTGCGTACAGCCAAGTCGAGAAATGATTGGGTATGCGGCGGGCTTCCTCGTCAACCAAGACTGCAAATCCCGTCTTGAGGAACTCTTGCTGAGCTTTCGAAAATTTCTTGGCTATCGGGCTATCCTGGATTTTCTCCAGCACGCCACGCTCGCTTGTAGAACGGGGATATTCCCTATGCAAGACGACCTCTACAATGTGTGTCGGCCTGATCAGGCCGGGGGGATTGTCATAAAGTACCCACGTTCCCCCTTCAGTCTGTTGGCCCCTGACAGTCCAGTTCCGTGGTTCGGTGCTCGTTTCAAACTTAAGCTTCAGGGGGGCATTGTTCGGCTCAACCTGCGCCGCGGCAGCAGAATGTCTGGCAAGTGAAACTAACAACACAATAGATATTGTAACCGGTCTCATTTTCTTGCTCTCCTTTGCGACTATCGGATTCGTGTTTTGGCGGTTGCCGCCGCTCCCGTACTTGGATAACGCTCCACGATATGGTCATACTGACTCTTAACCAGCTCTTCAGCGTATGGCTTGCCCGCGAGCAGCTCGGTTGCCGCCAAGAGTCTGGCAGCCATGCCTTCATCGGTTATCCGCCGTTCGATTTCAGCCACCGTCAAGGCCTGTGGGATAGGCCTTTTCAGGCAATGCCAAACCGCCCAGCAGCCCGCGACGGCCAGTACCGCGGCTGCCGTCGCGTATGCCCAGCGTGGAATTTGTCTGGTCTTTACTCGTTTTGAGATGTGTATTGCCTGGGCATCTGCCCAGCCGTCTTCCCATACGACCTGCACAAGCTCAAGTGACCTTTGCAGTGCTTTCAGCGTATCGTTACACCGCTGGCAGCCAGCCAAATGCTCAGCCACTTCGCTTGATTGGCTCGGCGACAACCGCCCATCGGCATAATCAACGAGCATCTGTTCAATCTCTCTGCACGACATTTCGGTCATGGTTGAATACCACGTCGCATCAATTGCCTGGCAAGAACCAGCCTCGCTTCCAGCAAACGGCTCCGCACTGTGGACTGATTCAAGTCCAGAATTCTGCCTATCTCCGTGGAATTCAGGTCACAGAAATATCGCAGCACCAAAGGCACCAACAACAATCCATCCAGCTTTTGCAGCGTTTCTCGCACAATCTCAAGCTCCTCGGCTGCAATCGCTTTTGCATCCATCCTGTCGGATTGCGTGCCGATTTCTTCGCGTCGCCTCAGTATTTCGCCCGCATGGCGCTGAAAACTTCGCCGACGGCGGTGTTCCATCAAGCATCTGTTGATCGTCACCTTTATCAGCCATCGAACGTTTTCGCCCTTGTCTGCAAAAACGTCCTGCCGCTGCAAGGCCTGGATTGATACATCCTGCAGGGCATCTTCGCCGTCTGAGGCGCTCAAGCCCATGCCCGCGACTATTCGCCTCAGCCGCTCCCGCTCCGCCAAGAACACATCCGTGAGGCTCGATCCGGCTGATAGCTCGTTGGCTGCTTGGTCAGCTTGCTTGGCAAAATCTGCGTTCGTGTTGTCCACCCGCTTAGCCCTGCCACCTGTGGGCAGGGCTTACCCCCGGCACAGGTCCGGGGGCTAAACAGA
>Ga0315280_10003011_pt1 | contig 26405 bp, 15 predicted proteins | sample YL17G06_40_MG_FD_203697 | JGI IMG/M metagenome (GOLD analysis project Ga0315280, IMG submission 203697) | Sediment microbial communities from Yellowstone Lake, YNP, Wyoming, USA - YL17G06_40 | ecosystem: Environmental > Aquatic > Freshwater > Lake > Sediment | place: USA: Wyoming | collected...
TCGACGCCTCCGCCTGCTACAAGCCGTACGCGATCTTCGATGGCAAGAAGTGGCTGCTCTGGTACAATCGCCGTCAGGGCACGCCGCAGGAGCCGGGCGGCGGGCCGGAGCAGATCAGCGTCGTGTTTCACGAGGGCGAAGACCTCGGTTTCGAATAGTCGGCTCTTAATCCCAGCTCGATAACACGATTCGCCGGCAGAAAGCACCTCCTTTGGTTTCGTGGAGCTGCTGGATATTGGGAGCTGAAGACGACAACAAGACACCACTCCCTCTAAGGAAGTCCACATGACCATTTCAATAAAAATTCCGGCTGGTCGAAGTGCTTTTTATCAATTGCTGGCAGCGGCATTGATATTAGTTATGAATTCTGCCAGCAGCAAGCTTGAGGCGCCTCGTAGCAAATTCGGCGACGCTGAATCCGCATCGATAGTCCTTACGAATACGGTCGGCCTGACCTGGACATTCCCGCGAGTGAAGCATGGATGGGCACTGGGAAAGCTCTCCCTTCACGGAAAGCCTGTGGAAACGCCAGTGTTGACCGGCATTCTCATGCTTCGTAACAAGAACACGGGCGAGGAGCGTTGGATGCTAGCCTCACGGGCCAAACCGGTTGATGAGAGAGCCGCGCAATTCTCCGGCAAGGGACAGGTGGACGGCGTCTCCTTCAGCTTCGAGATCGACATCGCCTTGGAGAAGGACTTGGCAGCGGCTCAAATCAGGCCCCGCTGGTCTGTTGATAAGAATCTTGACGGCTGGGATGTCTGCTTGACCTTTCAGGACGTGAGTAAGCATGATCTGCGCTGCACACTTTATCCTTTCGCCGGGAACTCGACCGCTGTGGATAGGGAAAGGCTGACATACGTTGGAGTCCCTGCCGCGTTACTCTTCCGCGAGGATCTCTCGCTGGTCGCTCTTTTCGGAATGGATCCTGCCTCGGATTATCTGAACCCAACAACCTGGACTGGAGCAACTGGGTTCCACTTCAAAGACCGCGCGGTAGCGCCCCAATATCGTGTTGGGGACGGTAAGTTCTCAGTCGGCGTGGATTATAATTTCCCCCTGCAATTGTTCCTGTCGGACGCGGGAAACTCGGTCAACGCCATCACCGCACTGGTCCATAGCTGGATTCGCGTCAACAACTACAGAGTTCAGCCATTGTTTGTCCGCACGCCAAACGAAGCGCTGGCGGTATACCTGGAGGGCCGCCGCAGAACCAGCATGTGGAACCCGGGCATGGGCTATCAAATCCAGGATATGTGGAAAGCAATTTACATACCGGAGCAGCCAGTCTCCGCGTGGTTTGATTATCTTGTCTACGAGCACACCGGAGACAAATTCTGGCGCGAGCGCGCCTTCCAGCAAATGGATTTTGTGCTCAAGGCTCAGCATGTGGATCCCACCGACCTGCACGTTGGGGTGATTGAAACCAACTACGAACTGGATAACAAGGTCTTCAATAGTAAGGACCACTCGGAGAACTTCGGCTACCGGGTGGATATGAATGCCTACGCTGCCCGCTACATGTTGAAACTTTGGGAGCGTGTGAAGGAAAAGGAAGGTCTCGATCGGAAAGACTGGTACCAGGCTGCTGTCCGCATTGCTGATTGGGTGACAAGACAGCAGAACCCGGACGGCGGATTGCCTCAGGTTGTGAACTACAAAACTGGAACGAAGACTGTCTCAGTTGTCTCGGGACGCGCCCTGGTTGCCATGCCTGAGATCTACCGGATCACCGGTGGCGAGAAGTCCGCCAGGCTTTCCGAAGGTATGGAAAGGTTTCTACGAAAGAACGTGGAAGGCCGCTACTGGTTCACTGGGGCCCACCCCGATCTCTGGGCGACGGATTTCGAAGCTGACAGTGTCTGGTGCGCCGTGGAATATTGGCTGAACAAGTATGGTCGCACCAACGACCGGGAGTGCCTGGCGCGTGCCGAGGCAGACGCCTTGTTCGGTTTTCTAATGTTCTGCCCCAAACAGTTGAGCTGGGTAAGGAATCCTACACAGACGTGCCACGCCGAGCAGGAGCATTATCTCCAATACTCCAATTACTGCTACAACAATCGGAAGATTGAATGCCTCTACCGCCTTGGTGAACTCACCGGCCAGTCGCTCTTCACGCAACTGAGCGAACGGATCATGCAATCCGGATTCTGGGCTCAGGAAACCCATGGCCCCTATGCGGGAGCCCAGTACGAACGCATGTCGGACCCGTGGAAGGGCGTCTCCAACGACTTCGACTCCAAGGGCACACTCTACATGACTGAGCTTTCACTGGACTCCAACCTGCAATTGTTGGAAATGGAGAAGGCGAAACCAAGGAAGTAGGTCGGCACGCTGCACTGTGGCAGACGACGGGAAAGCACGCCCCTTGCGCTTACTCCAGAGCGTTTCTTTGGATTCGGATGAGTGTTCTCGATGTCTGCGCGCGTTGCAGGTGGGTCCTGTTTAAAGGGCTTTGAGTTCAACGGCTGAGTGCCGGCGGGGAGGGAATCTATGCTTGACCAGCACCAGAGCCTAGAGGGCCTACAGAGAGCTTGCAGGTTAAGACTTCTGGCTAGTACTACCGCGAAGAAGCGACCAGGAACACTCGACGAATCCGCAGAATGCAAAGTGGCCAAGCCCGCGCTCCAGAAGGTCCGCGGCGGCCATTCGTGCAATGGCAGGAGAGTTGGTGCGAATCTCGCAGAACTTGTCCCGGCCGCTTTCGCGCCTCAATTCGTCGAGCGAAGATGCCACAAAGGGAAGTCCCGAGGCACGAATCCCCCTCTCCATCCTAGGCGTGTGAATGCGGGCGATGATTCCAGTGCCATCCCAGGATTTGGCTTTTGGCAAAACCTGTTCGAAATGCCCAGGCGCCACGTAGAGCGACCACGGTCCGTGCAAGCGGGAGTAGCGAAGAATGCCTCGCAAAAGTCTGCGCCCATATTCAGTGGAGGTTTCGAGGAGTAACACCACCTTAGGTATACGAACCATGGAGAGTTTCCTTCTCATGGGCTTTACTCCCCGCCGCGCAGGAGGGTCTTGGCGTTAATTCCATACGCAAAACCGACCCGAGGCTGGACGCCATCGTAGCAGGTGCGGCTGAAACGATGCGAGCCTGTTCGGCCCGGCCCGGCAAAGGCCCAAGTGGCCGGCCTGGAATTCAAAACCTGAAGAGGAAAGCAGAAAGCCGCGTTGGGAAGAAGCAAAAGCGCCGATCTCACGGTGTCGCCCTCAGCGGCCGTGGGTCGATAACAACTCGGAGGGCGGAGCCTCTTGCTGCGCAGAGAGCGCGCGTGTCGTGGTCTGCCGAACGACCAGACGAGTTTCCACCACATACTCCGCGCCCAGCCGCCGCTCGGAGCGGAGCATCTTTTGCAATGCCTCGAAGGCCAGCTTTCCCAAGCGGTCGCGCGGCAGGCTGATCGTGGTCAGCGGGGGGTAAGCTAGAGAGGCGAAGTCGATGTCGTCGAATCCCACCACCGAGACATCTCGGGGTACTTGACGTCCCGCCTGCTGGAGAGTCGACAGGGCTCCGATAGCGGTAAGATCGTTGCTACATAGAATAGCCGTTGCAAGCCTCCTCTCCGCCAACAATGTGCGCACGGCTGCGACCGCTCCGTCCACCTTATGGTTACCTTCGATAACCCGATAGTCAGCAATCCCACGCCGGCGCAAAGCTGCGAGAAACGCCTCACGCCGCGCCACCGCCGAACAAAGATTCTGCGGGCCGGCGATGAAGGCAAAATCCCGGTGGCCTAGCTCAGATAAATAATGAATCGCCTGGCGAATGCCTCGCGCATAATCCACGCGGATATTGCTGATGTAAGGCTCCACGGAACCCATATCGAGGAATACCACCGCCACCTGATTGGCCGCCAGGTCTGCAGCTAAATTCCTCGGCAGTTCCGAGGTCATGACTGCCACCCCGCGAACCTTATTCTCAATCATCTTGCGCACGGCGGCTTGCGTCCTCGCGGGATCATAGTTCGTGTTGCAGAGCAGGAGGTCGAAGCCTTTTTCCAGCGCGGCATTTTCGAAGCTCGTAATGACTTCGGGAAAGAAGGGATTCCTGATGTCCGAGACAATAAGCCCGTAGAAATCACTGTTGCCACGCGCCAGACGGCGGGCGTGAGCGTTCTTATAAAAACCGAGTTCGCGGATGACCTCCAATACCCGCTGGCGTGTCTCGGGAGCTACATGGCGAGTCTTGTTGAGGACGTGAGAGACCGTGGTTACCGAGATCCCCGCCCGGTCAGCCACGTCCTTCATGCGATAAGGCATTTATGGGCTATCCTTTCCCTGAACCGCTGGTCCTGATGCCAGCATCGGGCCCAATTACCCCCGTGAACCCCCGCGAGCCCCTCAAGGGGGTCTTCGCCCGGGCCCTAATTGCTTCCCCAGGCCTTTCGAGTCTACACAAAATCGAAGAAAGCACAATTTTTTCTTGACAATCGAAACAAGCCATGTTACTGAGGCAAGCGCTTGCGGCACACGTTTGGCATCCGTTGGACTGGCTGCCTTTGGATTTTGCGTCGGGTCTACTGGGATTCCAGGAGGTGTCTTTATGCAGCAAGAAGCAGGTTTTGGATGCAAGCTTTCATGGCTCAATGTATTGGCATTAGCCCTGCCGCTTTTGTTGTGCTCCCCCTTGCTGGCGCAGGTCGATGTTACCGCCAGACTCGTAGGGACGGTCACGGACCCCAGCGGGGCTGTGGTGCCTGGGGCGCAGCTTTTGGCTCGCAACCAGCAGACGGCACTGGAACTGAAGGCGACCACAGACGACAAGGGCGATTTCAACTTCCCCTCCGTTCCGCCGGGTGCCTACACCATTTCCTGTGAGGTACAAGGGTTCAAGAAGTTTGTGTCTACCGATGTTGTGGTCACATCGCAAAGAACCTACACGCTCCCCGTGGTGCTCCAGGTAGGCACAACTACGCAGACCATTGAGGTGTCGGCTGCGGCGGCGATGGTGGATACGGTGACCGCTACCGTCCAGAGCACCTACGATGAGAAGCTGATGGCGACGCTGCCCGTTTATGGGCGCGATGCGCGTGTAGTCTTGGAACGTCTCCTGCCCGGCAGCGTAGACGCGGGAACCGGGGCAAGCTACGACGTTAAGGTTACAAGCTTCAACGGTGTGTCCGGATTGAGCAACAACTACCGCATCGACGGCAGCGATACCAACGACTATTTCCACGGCTCCGCGACGCCGATGCCAGCGGTCGAGAACCTAGCCGAGTTTACCGTGGCTACGAGCCTGCCTGATGCCTCCTTCGGGCGGGGCGCCGGCGCCCAAATCACTGCGGTGATGAAGTCCGGTGCCAACACGCCCCATGGACAGGTGTGGGGAGTCTTCCAAAACGCCGCCTGGAATGCTAACCGCTGGGAGAACAACTGGAGAGGCATCCCCAGACAGTCGGGCTCCCAACAGTGGTACGGAGGCAACGCAGGCGGTCCCGTGTTCATCCCCAAACTCTACAACGGCAAGAACAAGACGTTCTTCTTCACCTCGTACGAGCGTACCTCGGTGTCCCTGAACGCGACTTCCACGGGCCGCACCATCTCGGACGCAGAGCGGGCCGGGGATTTTTCGAACTCCCCGAGCGGCATTCCGATAATCGATGGAGTGCCGACGCCGATAATTGACCCGGCCGACTTTTCCCCCCTAGGCAAGTTCATGGCGGAACACACGGACGTCCTCCCGCACCCGACGAGCGGTGTGGACACGTTCACCTGGAATCCGTCAAGGAGTTCTTTGACGCAGAGCTTCATTGGCAGAATCGACCATAACTTCAGCGAGAAGCACCGCTTGTTCGGAAGCCTGTGGTGGTACCGGGACGTCCCCTCCTTTGACGACATGTTTTTTATGTTCGGGCAGGCTGGGTGGGGCAGCCATTATCCAAACCCGAAGGTCCAGTGGTCAATGCCCAAAAAGATTCAAAGCTGGACGTTCAATGACACCTACACTATCTCGCCCACCATGGTGAACAACTTTATTCTGGGTGTGAAGCGGCTGATGATCACAGTTGGTAACACTTACGACCCGGCGAATGCGCTCTTCTCGGGCAAGGACGTAGGCGTCGGCGCGGTGGGCGACGTCCGCGCTCCGGACGTGCAGTATGTCACCAACTGGTCGCGGACGTTGGGCTTCGGTAGTTACAACGGCTACATCGACGATATGACGCAGAACTCCGTCTACTTCGCGGACAATTTCTCCGTGACGCGCGGACGCCACACATGGAAGATGGGCGTGGAGGTCCGTAAGTACCATGAACTGAAATACCAGACCTGGGGGGCCGGCGCCGGGATCGACTTCGGAGATTGGAACTTGGGCCTGGGCGGAGGGACCGGGAACGGCTATGCCGATATGCTCCTCGGCAGGGGAGCAAGCTTTTCGCAGAACAACACCCAGATACTCAACGTATACTATCCGGCCAGGGAAGCCTATTTGCAGGACACATTCAGAGCCACCTCGCGTCTGACCTTCATGTTTGGGGCCCGCTGGCAGCCGCACTTCGGGGTGCGCCCGGCAGCCGGGAATTTCGTCACGTTCAGGCCCGGCCAGGCCTCCACTGTTTTCCCAACCGCGCCCCTCGGTCTGGTTTCGGTGGGCGACCAAGGGGTCCCGGCGAACTTGTACGGAAACCGGTATGGCGATATCGGACCGCGCGCGTCCCTCGCCTGGGACATTTTCGGAAACGGCAAGGCCTCCTTCCGAGCCGGCTACGCCTGGATGACTGACTACCAGGTGCTGATTGGCTACAACGAGTACTGCAACACCGCACCGTACGGTATCTATTACTCCCCGAACATGGAGACCCTGGACCTGGCGAACCCGTACACGGAATACGGCACTGTGCCGTTCCCCTTCAAGGCCCCGTTGGCGGGTGATCCGAATAATACCAAGATAGTGTTCCCCAAGCCAGTGAACACCGTTGCGTATGACAAGGACTACAACTCGGCGCAAATCCACCAGTGGAACGCTACGTTCGATTTCGAGCCGATCAAGACGTACCTGATTTCGGTGGGTTACGTGGCGACGCGGGGGACACACCTCAGCAACAGCCGTGACTTAAACTGGCCGCGGTTCGTTCCGGGTGAGAGCACCAATATCACGGACAACATCCGTTCCCGCCGGCCGTACTATGACAACGGCTTCGAGACGATCAGGATGTATTTCGCTGACTTCAACTCGATGTACAACTCGCTGCAAGTCCGCTTCAATAAGCGGTACTCCCGCGGTTTAACGTTGATGGGACACTACACGATGAGCAGGAACACTACGCAGAATGGCACGCGGCTGTTTGACAACCAGAAGCTGGACTATTACAGCCCCGGTACGGACCATCATTTTGCCCTGGCCTATGCTTATGACCTCCCAATCCCGAAGGGGAAGACGAGGGCATCCAAGGCAATCCTGGGCGGCTGGACCCTGGGTGGAACCGTGCAAGCCCAGTCGGGCGGTTGGTTTGGGGTTGGGGACTACAATTGCAACGAGTTCAATTTCGCCTCCACGGGGGGATGCGCCGCGAACTTCGTCGGCGGAGACCCATACAGTGCCATGAAGGGCACGATGAAGACCGATGCGAGTGGCGCCCCTCTCGGCGTCTACTGGGCGGAGGCAAGCAAGTTCATCCGGCCCCAGGAGATCCTGGTGGACGGCGTGGCGGTGGTAAGCCCGGAGGTCGGGCAGCGCCTGTTCATCGGCAACGCGATCACCGGAACCATAAAGGGGCCGGCGGCGTTCATGATGGACGCGAGTCTGCGCAAGAAGTTCGCTTTTTCGGAGACGCTCTCGCTCGATTTCCGGTTGGACGCCATGAACGTGCTCAACCACACGGTCCTAAACGGTCCCGGCAGCCTCACTACCGGCGGCGACATGACGCATTTCGGTGTGATCGATTCAGCCTGGGATCCACGGAGGCTGCAGCTGTCGGTGCAGTTCGTCTTTTGACACCATGGGGCACCGACTGAGTATGGCGAGGACCCCTTCCTGCTTGCGCGAAGGGGTCCTTCTCTTTTTGCTTGGTTTGATTCCCTGGGCTTGGGGGCAGAGTCCCAAGCCTCCTTCTTCGTCAGCCCCGGGAGATGTCCGCGCTTTGATGGCGCGTGCCGTGGCTCTTTATCAGAAAGGAAACCTCCGCCAGGCCTGCCCTATCTTCGTTGACCTCGCGGCGCGCCAACCAGCGAATCGCTACATACGCCTCTACCTGCTCGGTTGTTCCATCTATCGAGGCGACATGAAAGGTATTACCAAAGAGCGCGCAGCCTTGCGTAAACTCGCGCCCGCCGGCACAAAGGCCCACGCGCTGGCCGGCGATTGGTTGGCTTCCAGCGGACATTGCGCGGCCGCGGAAGAGGAGTATGCCCTGGCGCCCCCGGGAAGTGCGGCGGGTGCTGTGGAGTTCGCGCTGGCCCAGTGCTATCAGGGCGCCGGAGACGTGGAGAGGGCTGTCAAAGGGTACCGGAAGGCGCTGGAACTCAACCCGGAGAAAGAGGAGTACTACCTCTCGCTGGCAATTCTGCTGATGGGAACCAGCGAGACCGAGGAAGCCGGGAAGGTGCTGGTGGACGCAGTGAAACGCTACCCGCAGTCGCTCCGGATCCTTGTGACCATGAGCCTGCTGCACCTTGAGCTCGGATTTGCGGACCGGGCCAGGATAGGCTACGAAAAGGCCCGCGCGATCGCTCCCGACTCTGCGATGGTATGGAAGCTGCTCGGCCGCATTCAACATGCCGAGCGGACCTACGAAGACGCTGTCAAGAGCTTCGAGCGCGCCGCAGCCATCGATCCGAAGGACGCCCAGACGTACTTGTTCATGGGCATGGCTCTACTCAGGATCGAAGGCGGGGCTGACCGGGCGCTAGAGGCGTTTCTCCGCGCTATCGAATTGGACCCCGAGCTTCTGGAGGCGCGCTTCCAGGCCGCCTCCATTTACCTCCAGACAAAACAGGAGTACGCGAAAGCCGCGAGTTACCTCGAGAAGGTCGTGGCAGCCGCGCCTGACTTTGTCCGCGCGCGGCAGCTCCTGATTCAAGCCTATTATCGTCTCGGCTGGAACGAAAAGGCGGCTGCGCAGGCAAAGAAGCTCCGGGAGTTGACGGAGCAAGCGCCGGCAGACCCCGGGCCGGCAAAGGCCGAGCCCAAGTCCCATTGACTCCGGCTAAACGGGTCCGCTTGGTGGCTCGTTGCGAAGTCTCTTCGAGTAACGACCATGACTCTTCTTCGAACTCCTCGACTCGAGAATTAGCTCTGGCGGCCCGGTCTTCGGACGGGCTGCGCGCTGGTTTGAGAGCGGGCGAGTTACCGAAATCTCAAGAGCGCGCTTCGCCTCGCCTGGCGCGCCAGTGGCCGCAGGGGCGCACCTGCCGTTTGAAGTTATGATGGCATTCCGTCTTGTTAGACACAGTGCATACTCCCGCATCAGATTTTCGAAGGCCTCGTGAACTCTGCCAATGTGTGGTTCAGGATGTCTGAAGCGGTCTCTTGTGATGGGACAGCGCCGTGATATTATCCAGGCTGGGAGCATCGCAAGTCGCGAGGCCGAGCACGTGTTGTGGCCGCAACGGGCGGAGTTCATCAGTGTTCATGAGGCTCGGAAAACCATTCTTTTGTGGCGCCACTGCCGTGATTGCAGTATGTCTTACGCTTCGGGCGATCGGGTTCCTTTACGCCCAGAGTGACGCTGGCCGAATCCGATTCGAATATCAACCAATCCCCTTCACTCTCGAAAACTGCGAGACCCCGAAAAAGCGTGCTCCCGAAACGATGGCGGGTGGAGTCGCGGTCTTTGACTACAACAACGACGGCTATCTGGACATCTACTTCACAAATGGCGGGGAGATGCCGTCCTTGCGAAAAACTTCCTCCAAATACTGGAACCGGTTGTTCCGGAACGACGGACAGGGACGATTTACGGACGTGACCGAGAGCGCTGGCGTCGCCGGAACCGGCTACGACACAGGCGTCGCCGTCGGCGATTACGACAACGACGGGTACAAGGACCTATTTGTGGGGGGCGTTTACGGGTACACGCTGTTCCACAACAACGGCGACGGGACCTTTACGGACGCGACCGCCCGGGCTGGGCTTTCTGCGCTCGATCCGCAGTTCGGCCCCTTGTGGTCGGTAGGAGCTGCTTGGTTCGACTATGACGGTGACGGCTATCTCGATCTTTTCGTGGTCAATTATCTGCATTGGGATCCTCAGACAGAGCCCGACTGCGGCGATTATTGCCACCCAAACTACTACAAAGGAACCCCCAACCGCTTATACAGGAACGACGGAAACGGTCATTTTACTGATGTCTCCCTGGCCTCAGGCATTCGCAGCTATGTAGGGAAGGGGATGGGCGTCAGCGTCGCTGACTTTGACCAGGATGGCAGGCTGGACATCTTTGTCACCAATGACAAGGAGATGAATTTCCTGTTTCACAACGAAGGCAACGGAAAATTCCGGGACATGGCTATGGAACTCGGCGTGGCGCTCCCGTTCCACATGGACTACGTATCCGGCATGGGGACTGATTTCCGGGACGTCGACAACGACGGATTGCCGGACATTTCCTTTGTGGCTCTTCAAAACGAGACCTTCCCGCTGTATCGCAACATGGGCAAAGGGTTCAATGACGTGTCACCCCTCAGCGAGCTCTTAAGCCTCGCGAGCTCCAGGTCGGGGTACAGCCCGGGGATCTTTGACTTCGACAATGACGGCTGGAAGGATCTGTTCGTTTCCTGCGGTCATGTTGAATCCGTGCCACGCGGCACGGCGATGAAGATCGAGGATCATAACGTGGTCTTCCGTAATCTGGGCAACGGACACTGGGCCGCCCTGGTAGAAGAGGCCGGACTGGCCGCTCAGCCGCCCAGAAGGCATCGCGGAGCGGCTTTTGGGGACTTCGACGGGGACGGACGCATCGACATTGTGGTGACTGCGCTCAACGCCCAGGCCGAAATCTGGCTCAACCGGAGCCCTGAGCCGAACCACTGGCTAGAGGTCGAGGTCGTGGGGACCAAAAGCAATCGCGATGCGGTGGGGTCCGTGATCAAGGTGGTGACCAACAGCGGAACCCAGTACAACCACGTGAACTCGGCCGTCGGGTACGCCTCCTCCAGCGCCGGGCCGGTCCATTTCGGCCTCGGCAAGGACGATAAGGCCAGGCTGCTGGAGATCTGCTGGCCGGATGGGCGGATTCAGCGAATGCAGGATGTGAAGTGCGACAGAATCGTAAGAATCCAGGAGGAGTCACCCAAGTGATCCTCGCCTGGCTGGCGTGCGGGCAGTGGCGGAAGGTGCAACACGGTTCGGCGAAGGGTCACTTTTCGCTTGAATCAAAAGACAGGTTCCACGGCCACCAGCGTCGGCGCGTGACGCTCCTTGCAGGCGACGAAGCTCCGGGAATTGAGGGAGCAGGCGTCCCTTGGCGGCGTGCTGGCGGCCGAGCCGCCCAAATCGCCTTGACACTGACAAAGAGTCAAAACTGGTATTTCAGTTCGCTAAGAGCGTGTCTAAGGAGTTCATTTTGTCCTCAAGGAGTTACTGTTTGTAGCACCGGCTTTAGCTGGACGGCGGAGCTTTTAGCCGCCTGAATACGGTACTACTTAATCAATATCTCCCATAAAGGAGTATTTTTAGACACGCTCTAAGAGGAGCCTTTACGACCAACAGGTTGCATGCGAGAAGTAAGCTCGGCGCCGTCCTTCTGGGAATAAGTTGGATCAGTCTTTGCCATCCGTATGCTTCAACACAGCAGGCGGCAGCTTCTTCCCCCAAGAAGGCGCCCGTCATTGCGATGAAGGCAACTCCCTTCGATCTGAAGGATGTGCGCCTGCTGGACGGACCCTTCCTCGAAAACATGAAGCGGGATATGGCGTATATCCTGAGCCTTGATCCAGACAGGCTGCTGCACAGTTTCCGCCTGAATGCCGGTCTGCCCAGCACAGCTCAACCTCTGGGCGGTTGGGAGAAGGGGGACTGCGAACTGCGCGGGCACAGCATCGGTCACTACTTGACAGCCTGCAGTCTGCTGTACTCCGCCACCGGCGACGAACGCTTCAAGGAACGGGTTACAAAGACGGTTGACGGATTGGCGAAGGTCCAGCAGGCTCTGCCGTCGCGGGGCTTCCATCGCGGGTTCCTGTCGGCCTACCCGGAGTCGCTGGTTGATCGCTGGGATGCCTGCGATAACCCATGGTCGCCGTGGTATACCCTTCACAAGATCATGGCAGGTCTGCTGGACAGCTATCAGCTGACCGGCAACCAACAGGCGCTGGACGTGCTCATCAAAATGGTTGACTGGGTAAAGTTCCGCATTGACCGCCGCACCACGGAGCAGATTCAGGCATCTCTTAACAATGAGTTCGGCGGCACAGGCGAGACGCTCGCGAATCTCTATGCCATCACCGGCAATCTGGATCACCTGCGCCTGGCCCGCGCTTTTGACCATCATGCCATCATTGACCCGCTGGCTCAGGGAGTGGATCTTCTCGACGGCAAGCACGCGAACACGCAGATCCCCAAGATAATTGCCGCGGCGCGGATCTACGAAATGACCGACGACCCGACTTACCGCCACATCGCGGAGTTCTTCTGGCGCCGTGTTGCCCTGGCCCGCTCGTTCGTCCATGGCGGGCACAGCAACAATGAGGGCTTCTTCCCGGTGACGGATTTCGCCAGGAACCTCGGTCCCGAGACCGGGGAGACGTGCAACACCTACAACATGCTCAAGCTGACGCGGCACCTGTTCGAGTGGCAGCCGTCGCCGGAGCTGATGGATTTCTACGAGCGTGCGCTGTTCAATCACATTCTGTCCTCGCAGGATCCGATGAAGGGAATGTTCGTGTATTACATGACCGTCAAGCCGGGCCACTTCAAGACCTATTCGACCCCCACGAATTCGTTCTGGTGCTGTTCGGGCACGGGGATGGAGAATCATGCAAAATACGGTGAATCGATCTACTTCCACGCGAACGATGCGCTGTTCGTGAACCTGTTCATCGCTTCGGAGCTGAACTGGGCGGACAAGGGGCTCGTCGTTCGTCAGGAGACGCGCTTCCCCGACGAAGACACCGTTCGCCTGACGATGCAGTGCAAGCGTCCGGTGCCGCTCGCGCTGAACGTTCGTCACCCCTACTGGGCGGAGAGCATGAAGATCGCGGTGAACGGCGCAGCGGTGGATGCCGGCAAGCCAACCTCTTACGCGACCATCCAGCGGACCTGGAAGGACGGCGACCGGATCGATATTCGCATGCCGATGAAACTGCGCACCGAACCCTTGCCGGGCACTCAGGACAAGATCGCCTTCCTGTGCGGGCCGATCGTGTTGGCCGGTGAGCTCGGCAGAGCGGGCTTGGACTCGATCAACGAGTATGTCGAAAACCAGCGCGAATACAGCAATCTGCCCGCGGCCGAGGTGCCGGTGCTGGTGACGGATAATGCCAAGTCGCTGACTGAGCATCTTGAGCCGGTTGCAGGCAAGCCGCTTGCCTTCAAGACCAAAGGACTCGGCGACCCGATGGATGTCTCGCTCATTCCGTTGTTCCGCCTGCACCACCAGCGTTACACCCTGTATTGGGACGTGCTCTCCACCAAGGAGCTGAAAGCTAAGGAAGTGGAGACTGCCGCCGGTTGGGTTAAATACGACGGGAACCCTGTTCTCGGCGGCAAGTACGGCACCTGTTTCGATATCGCGGTGCTCAAGGACGGCGACGTGTATCGGATGTGGTTCTCGTGGCGGCCCAAGCAGAGTATCGCTCTGGTGGAGAGCAAAGATGGTATCCATTGGAGCGAGCCGGTAATTGTCCTGGGTCCAAATCCGAACGCCGACTGGGAGACCGATATCAACCGGCCGACCGTCGTCAAGGCGGACGGCCTCTATCACATGTGGTACAGCGGCTACCGCCCAGGCCGGTTAGTATCGTGGCCGGAGATTCCCCCCAAGCAGTATTGGATCGGATATGCCACCAGCGTCGATGGCGTGACCTGGAAGCGTATGAGCGATAAGCCGGTGCTGTCGCCCGACCAGCCATGGGAAGACGTGCAGGTCATGTGCCCGAGCGTGCTTTGGGACGAGCAGGCAAAGGTTTTCAAGATGTGGTATTCGGGTGGTGACAACTACGAGCCGCATGCCATCGGATACGCCACCAGTCCCGATGGCCTGACCTGGACCAAGTATCCGAACAACCCGATCTTCAAGGGCGATCCCAAAGGCGACTGGGACTATATGAAGGCCATGGCCTGTCAAGTACTGCGCCAGGGCGGTTGGTACATCATGTTCTATGCGGGCCTGCCGGATATCCAGCATTCCCAGATCGGCATCGCCCGCTCCAAGGACGGCATCACCAACTGGCAGCGGCACCCGGCAAACCCGGTCATCCGGCCGGGCAGAGACAAGTTCGACGCCTCCGCCTGCTACAAGCCGTACGCGATCTTCGATGGCAAGAAGTGGCTGCTCTGGTACAATCGCCGTCAGGGCACGCCGCAGGAGCCGGGCGGCGGGCCGGAGCAGATCAGCGTCGTGTTCCATGAGGGCGAAGACCTGGGGTTCGAGTAGACATTGGCCACAACGTGGAGAAGGGACCCGTGTCCCTATATTGTGCGGAGGTGATCACTGCATGCCATCGCGCAGGACTTTCTTGAGAGGTGCGGCGCTTCTCCCGGCGCTCTTTCCATGGGCGTTTGCCGCAAGCGGTCCGGTTAAGCCGCTCGATCCCCGCGGCCGGATTCATATCCCGATCGGAATCCCGAACACGCTCGACACCTTGAAGACCTTTGTGGAGGCGGAAGGGAACTTCTCCCCGGGCGTCGGCAGCTACGGAGTCTATTTCTGGCTGCTGGATCTTGAGTCCGGCAGACTGACGGCGCCGACAATGGATGGCGTCTCGGTGAAACACGGGCTGGCGGACGGCGGCCTCCTGATACCCTGGTCCACATGGCAGGCTGGCGACCTCTCGGTAAAAACGGAAGTCTGCGAGGTGCAGTTGGACTCTCCCCAAGGCGAACTGTTCATCGCAGGAGCGAGGGCTCGCGTCAGGAACAGCGGCACAGAACGACGTAAGGTCGCTCTGTATGCTGTACTGCGCCCACTGGGAGCAGCAGGGTGGAATATCACGCGACTCGAGGTGGACCCCGCCGGCGACCTCTTGCTCGTGGACGGCTATACTGCCATCTTAGCCGATCGGAAGCCCTCCGGTGCCGGGGTTCTGCCTACCGACACAATTGGCGAAGTCGCCATGGGCGGCAACATCCCTTCAACAAGGATGGCATCCTCTGAGACCGGGGACTGTTCCGGCGCGATGCGCTTTGAGTGGATCATCCCGCCGAACTCGGCAGAACAAGTCGGGTTCGTCTGTCCGGTGCTCCCGGGCCGCCGGGCGGCGAGGCACCACTGGGTGGATCTGAAGCAAGACGCCATGGTGGACCAGGCCGAGTTGAACCCCAAAGAAGACGGAGTCCTGCAGCCGGATCCCGGACCTGCATTTTTCCGTTGTCTTCGGGTGGAATCTCTGTTTCAGAGAGCTGATGCTCACTGGAGCCGGTTGCTCGGCGGAATCGAGATCCACATGCCCGACCGGCGCTGGGGCGAAAGCATGAGGGCCATCCTGGGGCATGCCGCAATGTGCATGAACGAGGGGGCGGCGGACGTTGCGGTCGTCAACTATAACGTCTTTAACCGCGACGGCATGTACATCGCGAACATCATGCAGAAGTCCGGGCTCTCCGCGCTTTCGGAGCAAATCCTGAATTACTTCATCACCCACCCGTTCAACGGCAGGGCCTACCCGGAAGCCGACAACCCGGGGCAAATCCTTTGGGCGATCCACCAGCACTGGCTTCTGACACAGAACAGGGGCTGGTTACGGCGGATATATCCCAGCGTTCGCAAGGTCGCCGCCTTGATTCGCTATTACCGCACGACGCCGGGACCACACTGGGTCAACACGGGCAGTCTCGAGTTCGGAGACGCGTTGCCGCCGGGAAGGCGCGAGGAGCTCAAGTCCGGCCGTTGCGACGGCTTTCATCCGGAATATACGGAAGCTTTCGACATCGCCGGCCTGCGCGGAGCGGCGGACCTGGCCGACGCTCTCGACAACAAGGAAGAGGCGGGGCAGTGGCGCAAACTCGCAAACTCCCTCCTTGCGACCTATGACGACAAGTTCGGAAACAAGCTGCCGCAAGAATACGGCAGCTATTCGGTCCTTTGGCCTTGCCGCCTGTATCCGGCCGACCGCGGGAAAGCCCACGAGCAATTCAAGAATGTGGGGGCACAGCAACCGGAGAGCTGGAGGTATTTCCCCTTGGCCACGGCGCATCAGGGATTGCTGGCCGGGAACCGCGAAGCCGGCCACGGGACGCTGAACATCCACCTCGCCCACGCGCAAATGCAAGGGTGGTACGCCTTCGATGAAGGCGGGGGGAGCGGCTCAGGGGGCTGGCACCGGGTGAGAACCACCTGGACGCACAGCAAGGAAAAGCCGGGAGAGAACCGATCTGTAGCAATGCCGCATGGATGGGCAGTCGCCGAGTTCTGGCTGCTGATGCGCGATTGCATTGTCTTCGAGGACGAGGAGCGCCTCTTTCTTTTCGCAGGTGTCCCGGCGGCATGGTTCCGCGCCCGCGAAGGAATGCAGGCGAAAGGGCTGGCGACGTACTTTGGCTCCCTCGATGTTGTGTGTGCCTCTGCTGCTGGCGGCGCCGACCTGATATTGTCCGGCTCCGCAGTTCCGCCGAAAGGATACATTCTGCGACTTCCGCCTGAACTCCACGCAACTGTTTGGCGCGGAAACCGGCAGTTACCCATTGGGCTGAACGGAGATTGCCCCCTGGCGCCAGACACGACAAAAGTGCGGATCCAGTTTTCATAATCGACAATTCAGGAGAGATGACATGCAACGGTTCACCGTCCCGATTCTGCTGGTTGTTTCCATGATCGCCGCCCTGTCTGCAGCGCAAAGGCGTCAAGTCACTTGGCGCGGTAAGACCGCCGGCCCCACCTTGGTCGCAAGTTCGAGAGCCGCGCTGTCCTTATCGTTCGGGTCAACCCACCTGGCTACCGACGACCAGCTGGCCACGCACTCAAACGTCAAAGACCTGCCTGAATGGGCCGATGTCGCCTCAACAAGCCGGGATGCAAGCGGCTTCGTGCCGCTGTGAAAGACATTCAATGGCTGGGAAGGAACCCCCCAGAGCTGGCGGATAGAGGATGGCGTCGTCATCGGTGGGAGCCGGAGCCAACGCATTCCGGCAAGCGAATACCTCTGCACGGTCAAGAGTTATACGGATTTCGAACTGCACGTGAAGTTCAAGCCGCTGGCGGCGGACGGCGAGAACATCAATGGCGGCATTCAGTTCCGCAGTCACCGCATTGCAGGCACGCAGGTGAAGGATTACCAAGCGGATATCGGCGTCTTCAAGAACTACCTCTCCGGCAAGTTCTGGGGCTGCCTGTTTGAAAATGCGGGCCGCGCCCTGCTGGCCGGCGATGCCGCAGCGAACGAGAAACTGGTCAAGAAGGGAGACTAGAACCAGTATGTGATCCGCTGCGAAGGCCTACGTATTCAACTTTGGCTCGACCGCCACCAGACCATCGATTACACCGAGAAGGCTCCAGACTACGAACGGACGGGCATCATCGGCTTGCAAGTTCATGCCGGTCCACCCGAGGAGATGTGGTACAAAGACATCGTGGTCAAGGACCTTTTGGCCGACCACTAATTTGAAGCAGGAGAGAAGGAAGATGACCTTCAAGATGCGCGGCCGTGGCCGGCCGTCGCTTCTTGCGGTCCATCCTGGCGCAGACACGTGCTGGGCTGCAAGGCTGGAACCTCTCGTTTTCTCTCAAAAAGAAGGGAGATTCGGAACTGGTCGTTACCGAGTTCTGCGGGTCCCAGGCGCAAGGCCGCCTGCGTCCGCCTGCGTCCGCCTGCGCGACCTGAGCGTGGTTGCGGATGATGAGGGTCTCCAGGGCCACCTGCATTCAGATATGGTCCAGAGGGCACACCCGGCCACCTATGGAGGAAGATGATGAAACGTTTTTCCGTCTCGATTATTCTCGTTATCCTTTTCGCCTCCGCGCCATGCTTGGGCCAGAGGCGCCAGATCACCTACCGTGAGTACCTGGATAAAGTCCACGGCGGTTGGCTCGGCAAGATTGCCGGGCTAACGTTGGGCGTTCCCAAAGAATTCAGTGAGCCGTGGCCGCCTTCCGACGGGGACTACTTCGCGGAAGTCCCGAGGCACTTCTCTGACCTATACTCCGGGGATGACCTTTATTTCCCATTGCTCGCCCAGATCTGCCTGAAGAAGTACGGCACGCATCCCACCTACGAACAGTACATGAGCGAGTGGAAAAGTCGCCTATTCACCGGACGCGTGTGGGGTGCGAACAGCATCGCACTGGAACACTATTTCGCGGGGGTTGTACCGCCGAAGACGGGCTATCCCGGCTGGAACGGGGGCCATGACATCGACGCGCAGATCGGGCTCGACACCATGGGATGGGTCGCTCCCGGGCTTATCAACGCATCGGCGCGGATGGCCGACTACGGCGCACATATCATGACCTGGGGTGATGGAGCGGACGGAGCCGTGTTCATCGCCGCGATGCTGAGCGAAGCGTTCTTCTCCTCCGACATCGAGAAGATTATCCGTGCCGGCCAATCGGTTCTCCCCATCCGGAGCGCTTACCGGGAGATGATTGACGACGTGTTCCGCTGGCACAAGGAACAGTCCGACTGGCGGATGACTCGCCAATTGCTGGCGAAGAAGTACAACCGCGATTTGAAGCTGAACGATATTGCAGCGGTCGTCAATGGCGGAGCCGCATTGATTGGGCTGCTTTACGGCGACAAAGACTTCGGCAAGACGGTGGCGATTGCGATGCGGGCTCGCTGGGACTCGGACTGCAACGCCTCGACGGCGGGCGGAATCATCGGCACCGTCCTCGGTGCGTCCGGCATCGAACCGCGCTGGTCGAAGATCTTCCACGACACTTACGAGAACTACTGTCTGCGAGGCTTGCCGCGGTGGATTCAGATTTCCGATATCGCAAAGGAAACCGTCGAGATCGGAGAGAAGGTAGTGCGGGAGAGCGGAGGTCAGGTCTCCGGCAGCGGAAGCGAGCGGGTGTTCATAATTCCGGTCCAAACCCCGGAAGCACTGGCCCGCGAGGAGATCTATACGGAGGAACTGGTTGCGCGCAACGAAAAGGAAATGCGCGAATACTACCGGCAGAAGCTCGCTCCTGTGACGGATAAGTGGGATCCCTCATGGCGGTTGACCACGGCTTCCCTCGAGAACCCGCCGGAGGTGCTTGCCCAATACATGGGACGGAAGCGAGTCCTCAAAGCCCAGCCCAGCCAGAACCATGGGGTCGCACTCGAGCGCAGGGTTTCCTTGCCCGCACAGAAGCACGTCTACCTCAAGATCGGCGTCGCCCACCATCCCACGATGCTCAACGAGCAGACGGGCTTCCCGGAAATCGGCGCGTGGCAGCTGGGAGTGCAGGTCGATGGCCAGACCGTCGGCAGTTATTCGGTTTCGACCCAAGGCGGGCTGGTCGTTTGGGAAGATCCGCAATTCGACTTGACGCCTTACGCCGGAAAAACAGTGACGCTGACTTTAGTGGGAAGCCACGCCATGAAATTCATCGAGTTTTACATGGCCAGCCAGACGACATACTGGAGCGGGATCGAACTCATCACGCTGGATGAGCCCGAGCCGTGGCGGTAACCTGTGGGTCGCCAAAATTCTATCCGGCCTAGGAATTGACAGTTAATTCTCCGCAGATCAGACCAAGGTCCGATTCCTGCGTGTGTGTCTGATCAAGGCCACTAGCTCTATTGAGTTCAACGCGAACGGAGTTCTAGGTAGGGACAGGACGGCGTGTAATTCACAACGGCGCGATCTCTTGCGGCAGACAACCGCCCCACCCCGAGAAGGATCTCAGGCCAGACATTCTGTCAGCTGCAGACGAGGGCAGCAGGTGCTGTCGCTGGGGGCGTATTTTCTCATGAACTACGCAAAATCCTCGTAACTTATAGCAAATACTGCGCATAGTCCCCTAGCGGGGGTTGGTGGTGCAATACCACGAGTTTTCAACGACTTACCAGCCACCACCTCTCACCATTACTCACCCCCACCTTTCGCATAAACTGCGCGTACCCACATCCTGTGTGACCGTGCACAATTTGTGAGAAATATGCAGAGTATTTGCGAAAATCCCTTCGGTCAGGCGCGTAAGGATTTTAATCGCCGGGAGCAAAAAGAGATGAATCAGGCTTTCCTACCCAGCTGCAGAGTTCGGTCCCGAGCTTTCGAAATCGTGTGCGCAATTCCTCCACGACGGTTTTTGGAACACGGCTAAGAATCACAGATTTCGCTAGCTTCCCTGGGGGATGCTGTAGGTGGGCGAAAAGGGAATCATTTCGGCATGGCAGATGCCCGAAGTGCGGGACTGACAGACTCTCTCTGCCTTTTCCAGTTTTTGGTACGTAAGCTATTGCATTTTTCGCCCGGCCAGCCTACATCTACGTAACATACATACGTAACGTTACCTCGGGGGGGATACGGAGTTCCGGCCTGGAGGACGGTCGAGTCGGCAAAAGAGATTGTTAGTAATCCGCACACTCCCCTTGCTAGTGAGCCCAATAAGTAATAAATTCATAACCAAAAGCAGGCGCGGGGGCTAAGCATGGCACCTGGCAAGAGGGGCGATAAAAGCAAGAGTGGGGCAAACCTCGGCTTCGAGCAGACCCTTTGGCAGGCCGCGGACAAGCTGCGCGGGAACATGGACGCGGCAGATTATAAGCACGTTGTCCTTGGTCTGATCTTCCTGAAGTACATTTCGGACGCCTTCCAGGAACAGTACGAGAAGCTGAAGAAGGAACCTCACGCAGACCCCGAGGACCGCGACGAATACACCGCCGAAAACGTCTTCTGGGTCCCGAAGGCTGCTCGCTGGCCACACCTACAAGGTAACGCCAAGCAGCCCACCATCGGCAAGCTGATTGACGAAGCCATGCTCGCCATTGAAAAACAAAACCCTTCGCTCAAGGGCGTCCTGCCAAAGGACTACGCCCGCGAGTCGCTGGACAAACACCGACTGGGAGAACTGATTGACCTCATCGGCACGATTGGCCTGGGCGACAAGGAAAGCCGCTCGAAGGATGTCCTGGGCCGCGTGTACGAATACTTTCTCGGCCAGTTTGCCGCCGCCGAAGGCAAGAAGGGTGGACAGTTCTATACGGCGCGATGCGTGGTCAAGCTGTTAGTGGAGATGATTGAGCCGTACAAGGGCCGCGTGTTCGATCCCTGCTGCGGCTCGGGCGGGATGTTTGTGCAAAGCGAGAAGTTCGTGGACGCTCACGGAGGCCGCCGCACAGACCTTTCCATCTATGGGCAGGAGTCCAATCAGACGACATGGCGTCTCTGCAAGATGAATCTGGCGATTCGCGGGATTGAGGCCAACATCGCATGGAACAGCGAAGGCTCTTTTCACAACGATGCTTTCAAGGACCTCAAGGCTGATTTCGTCCTCGCCAATCCACCGTTCAACGATAGCGACTGGGGCGGTGACCGTCTGCGCGAAGATATGCGCTGGAAATACGGCGTGCCGCCGGTCGGCAACGCCAACTTCGCTTGGGTGCAACACTTTATCTCTCACCTTGCGCCGAACGGCATCGCAGGTTTCGTGCTGGCGAATGGCTCGATGTCATCGAATCAGTCCGGCGAGGGCGAGATTCGCCAGAAGATGATCGAAGCAGACCTTGTGGACTGCATGATTGCGCTGCCCGGCCAACTTTTCTATACGACTCCAATTCCCGTCTGCTTGTGGTTTGTGACGCGGAACAAGGCGAACGGCAAGTTCCGTGACCGACGGAGGCAAACGCTTTTCATCGATGCCCGCAAGATGGGGTCCTTGGTGGACCGCATCCATCGGGACCTTTCGGACGATGAAATAGCCCGCATTGCGCGGACCTACCACGCTTGGCGCGGGGAGAAGAGCGCAGGCAAATATGAAGATGTGCCCGGCTTCCGCATGAGCGCGAAGATGGAAGAGATCGCTTCGCACGGTTATGTCCTAACACCGGGTCGGTATGTCGGGGCAGAAGAGGTCGCAGACGAAGACGAGCCGTTCGAGGAAAAGATGAAGCGGCTTGCATCCAAGCTGGAAGAGCACTTCGCTGAATCGGCGGAGTTGGAAAAGGCGATCAAGCAACAGCTAAGGGGTCTCGATGTCTCCCCCAACTGATTGGAGAATTGTAGCTCTGCCGGAGATTGCTGAGATCGTGTGCGGTGGCACCCCGTCAACGTCCACGCCCGAGTATTGGGAACCTGAAATTGAATGGGTCACCGCGAAGGACATATCAGAATGTAGCGTCGCCAAGATTTGGAAAACGGAACGTCTCATTTCGCAGAAGGGATTGGAGAACAGCTCTGCAAAGATGCTCCCCGCACTTGCGACGCTCCTGATCGCGCGGGGCGCAACGATGGGCAAGTGCCGAATGATTGCTCGTCCAATGGCACTCAATCAGACCTGCTACGGAATTGTGGCAAGGGAGGGCGCCGATCCCAGATTCTTGTTCTACAAGCTCCACAGTCTTTGCGAGCATTTCCGGTCTGTAGCTCACGGCACTGTTTTTGACACGGTTATAGGTTCCGGTCTGCGCTCACTGCAATTCGCCGTTCCAAACATCACTGAACAGAGAGCGATTGGGCACATTCTCGGCGCGCTGGATGACAAGATCGAGTTGAACCGGCGGATGAACGAGACGCTGGAGGCGATGGCGCGGGCCATCTTCAAGTCCTGGTTCGTGGACTTCGACCCCGTGCGCGTCAAGGCCGAAGGCCGCCAGCCATGCGGCATGGATTCTGATGCCGCTGCCCTCTTCCCCGACTCTTTCCAGGATTCGCCCCTGGGCAAGATTCCGAAGGGGTGGAAGGTCGGTCGCATCGGGGACTTTGTAACCGCTGTGGGAGGTTCAACGCCAAGCACCGAAGAAGCAAAATACTGGGAGGGCGCAATTCATTTTGCGACACCGAAGGACATGTCTTCCCTTAAATCTCCAATTCTGCTCGGAACAGAGCGGCGGATCACCGAGGCAGGACTGGGGCAGATTGGTTCCGGCCTACTTCCGAAAGGAACGGTCCTCCTCTCCTCAAGGGCACCCATCGGCTATTTGGCTGTGACAGAAGTTCCTGTCGCAGTGAATCAGGGGATCATCGCGATGGTCTGCAATAAGGAATTGCCGAACTCTTACGTGCTCCATTGGGCAAAGGAGAACCTGGAAACGATCATCGCGAATGCTAACGGCACAACCTTCTTGGAAATCAGCAAAAGGAACTTCAGACCGATCCCGGTTGTGGTTCCGACTGAGGCCGTGCTTGAACGGTTCGCGGCTTTCGTTGAACCCATCCATAAAAAAATGGTTGGCAATGTGGCACAGTCCCGAACTCTGGCGTCTATCCGCGACGCGCTGTTGCCGAAGCTGATTTCAGGCGAGATTCGGGTGAAGGATGCGGAAGGAACTGCAGGGACCGTGCTATGAGCCACCTAAGCAGACTGGGCAATGAGATTTTTGTGCCCATTCGTCCAGATGGCGAGGGGTTTATCGGTAGGGAATGTCCTGTTCCCGAATGCTGCGGTTATTTCAAAATTCAACCGGGCACTGGGCTAAAAGGTAAGGACCTCCTGTGTCACTGTCCATATTGTGGCCACAAAGGTAGTCAGAACACATTCTGGACGAAGGAGCAGCTCGAGTACGCGAAGTCGGTCGTGCTCAGCCAGGTTACAGATGCTTTTATTAAGGACCTGAAGAGCCTGGAGTTCAATCATCGTCCAAAGGGTCCGTTTGGAATCGGCTTCAGTCTGCAGATCAAAGGAAGCCCCCAGCCGATTCGGTACTACCGGGAGAAGCAACTTGAAACAGAGGTCATCTGTGATTCTTGCTCTCTCCGATACGCCATATACGGAGTGTTTGCGTTTTGCCCTGATTGTGGAATACACAACTCGGTTCAGATTCTTCACAAGAACCTCGACTTGTCCGAGAAAGAGGTGGCTCTAGCCGCGAGAATGGAGCGAGAACTGGCTGACCACTTGGTAGCCGATGCGTTGGAAAACGCCGTTTCCGCATTTGATGGCTTTGGGCGGGAGACTTGTAAGGTACATGCCGGCAAATCGTCTGACCCAGCTATGGCCGAGAATATCTCTTTCCAGAATCTCGCGCGTGCAGAAAAGTACGTCCATGACCTTTTTGGCGTTGACCTCTCAGTGGGAGTTGACTTGCAGGAGTGGGATCTTGCCTGGAGGTGCTTCCAAAAGCGACACCTCTTTGCCCACAAGATGGGAGTTGTCGACGAGGAGTATCTGAGGATAACAAAGGACCCGCGCGCAGTGGTGGGGCGGAAAGTCGCCACCGGCCCCGACGAAGTGTCGGCTCTGATTCGAATTCTTAGAGCACTCGGCTCCCACATTTTTCAACAACTTTCGATGCGCAACCCTTCTGTTACTGGCGGGGACTCAAAGTGAAGTATCAACTAGCCGAATCCACGATAGAAGATGCTGCCCTCGAACTGTTTTCCGGTCTGGGCTACGCGGTTCTTCATGGTCCTGACATTGCCCCTGGCGAACTTTTCGCGGAACAGGCGGATTGTACTTACCGATCTCGCATGCTCGGCGCCCTCCGATACACCTTGCTGCCCAAGCTGATTTCCGGCGAGATTCGGGTTAAGGATACGGAGAAGTCAACTAAGGTGCCAACGTGAGACGAGAGGCCCGCCTTCTGCTGGAGAAGGCGTTAGACTCTCTGGTTCTGAGTGTCGAGCACTTCAATCGTGCTGACGACCGTGGGCGTGTGACGACGATCCTCATTTTGCTGGATCACGCCTTCGAGATGCTTCTCAAAGCCTCGATCCTCCACCGCGGGGGAAAGATTCGTGAACGGAGAGCCAGGGAGACGGTAGGATTTGACGCCTGCATACGCCGCGCATTGAGCGACGCGAAAATCCAGTTTCTTTCCGAAGAGCAGGCACTGACCTTGCAGACTATCAACGGCCTTCGTGATGCGGCACAACACCATTTAATCGATATTTCCGAACAGCAACTTTACTCGCACGCTCAAGCTGGCGTGACGCTGTTCAAGGACATCATGAAGGCCGTCTTTGATCAAGACCTCACATCTCGACTGCCGGCTCGGGTTCTCCCGATTTCAACTCTTACGCCAACGAGCCTTGAGACTCTGTTTGAAAGCGAAACCCAGGAGATAGCCAAGCTCCTGGGACCTGGAAAGCGTCGTCGGACGGAGGCATACGCTCGGCTTCGTCCCCTTGCGATTTTGGACGCAACGATTCGTGGCGAAAAACTCCAGCCGAGCACGAGGGAGCTGCGCACAAAGGGAGAGGAACTGGTGGAGGGGAGGTCGTGGCAAGAGGTCTTTCCAGGAGCGGCATCGATAGAGTTCACGAGTGATGGTGCCGGGCACCAGATTAGCCTGAGGATAACGAAGAAAGAGGGTATTCCTGTCCAACTCGTACCGGAAAATACGCCGGGAGCTTCTGTAGTAGCGGTAAAGCGTGTGAGCGAACTTGACTTCTATAACCTTGGTAGGGACCGGCTCGCGGAGCACGTAGGACTTTCGCCGAACAAGACATCAGCCGTTATCTGGACCCTTGGCTTGCAGAACGACGCCGAGTATTTCAAGCAGATAAGCATTGGGAAGGTAAAGTTCAAGCGTTACTCGCAGAAGGCTATCGAAGCGATAAAGCAGGCGGTCGAAGAGAAGTCAATCGATGACATTTGGAAGGAATACAAGGAACACTTGGCGAGTCTGAGGAAGGCAGCTTGACGTTGATGAAGATAGTCGAGTCCACAGTCGAAGAAGCGGCCCTGGAATTGTTTTCCGGGCTTGGCTACACGGTTCTTCACGGTCCTGACATTGCCCCCGGCGAGCTTTTCGAAGAACGAAAGAGCTATGGCGATGTTGTGCTTGTGGCGCGATTGCGACAGGCGCTCGCCCGAATCAATCCGAAAGTGCCCAGCGAAGCCATCGAAGAAGCCATCCGCAAGATTCTAAGCACGGAAAGTCCCAGCCTCGTGGAAAACAACCGGCGCTTTCACCGATTCCTGACGGATGGTGTCAACGTCGAATACCGGGTAGAAGGGCGGATTGTCTACGACCAGGTAAAGCTCTTCGATTTCGACGAACCCGAAAATAGCGACTGGCTTGCGGTGAATCAGTTTACGGTGATCGAGAATAAGAACAACCGCCGCCCGGATGTCGTAATCTTCGTCAACGGCCTGCCGCTTGCTGTCTTTGAACTCAAGAATCTGGCCGATGAGAACGCAACCATCCGGGACGCCTTCAACCAGTTGCAGACCTACAAGCGTGATATCCCCAGCCTGTTTCCTTACAACGAAGTCTTGGTG
>Ga0315280_10003012_pt1 | contig 26400 bp, 29 predicted proteins | sample YL17G06_40_MG_FD_203697 | JGI IMG/M metagenome (GOLD analysis project Ga0315280, IMG submission 203697) | Sediment microbial communities from Yellowstone Lake, YNP, Wyoming, USA - YL17G06_40 | ecosystem: Environmental > Aquatic > Freshwater > Lake > Sediment | place: USA: Wyoming | collected...
GCTCAACGGGCGAGGCAGCATCTCGTCCTTGTCAGCAAAGTGGTTAATTAACTGATGTATCTGGGGGACGTCGCTAATTCTGGCTTTTTCCACCTTCAAACTACTGCTTCCCTTTCAGCTTTTGCTCCAGAGAGCCGTAGAAAACGGCTTCGGGATGGATTCTCAAAAACCGACCGGTATAAGAGCTATGCCGTACAGTAATAACAGCACCACTACTGAGTGGTAGATTTATATGACCATCAATACTCAGCGTTGCCTGATGGGCGGTGGTGAGGCGCAGGCTGACCACTGCTGTAGCTGGTAATACCATGGTATAAGCCGGGCTAAGGTGAGGCATTATAGGTAACAGCAAAAACTCCATGGCTTGGGGATGGAGAATAGGACCGCCGGCTGCCAGTGAATAGCCAGTGCTGCCAGTAGCAGTAGCCACAATAACACCGTCAGCCTTATAAGTAGTCAGCGGCTGACCATCAATGCTGGCTTCTATATAGACTACCCGGGCTACTGCCCCCCTCGCCACCACGACATCGTTTAGGGCATAAAAGGTGCGGGATGGCTCAGATTCAGTGGCACCAAGCTCAGCCTCAAGCATAGCCCGGTCATCGAGCCAACCTTCCCCGGCAAGCAAAGCGGGCAGCCTGTCCTTAGCCTCTCCAGCACTGAGTTCGGTCATAAAGCCCAGCCTACCCAGATTAATCCCGGTAATAGGGATTCGACCGGGAACCGCTACCTGAGCCGCCCGCAGAATAGTACCATCACCACCAATGGTAAGAATTAAATCAGTATCATTCGCCTGAGCCTTGGCTTGCTCCCCCTTCCAGGCAGAGCATAGCCAGACAGATACACCCCTGGCGCTCAAAAAGTCCTTCAATTCCTCAGCCAGGGTATGGGCAGCCTGAATCATGGGATGATAAAGAATACCAATCTTTTTCACAACCATGACAACCTTGTAATAACGGTGAAAACTGCTACCAGTGCCCAAAATATTGGCCAGCTTAATTTCCCATTCACTTTTAGCCTCATCGCATGAAGAGTAGGGCTAGGCCAGCACCAAGTATAACGATGCCAACACCCAGCAAGATATACAGGATACGAAGCCTTCTGTTCATTTCTTGACCCCCTTTTTACGCCTATAATGCGGCGCCTTGCTGAGCTTTTTAATCGCCCTGCCCGACTTAAATCTATTTAAGTTAACAAAGCCCCTCGTTCGGTTCACCGCCGAATTATTCCTTCTTTTTGCTGAAGGCAAAGATGTATATTATTGGTAGTATGCCCAGGGTATTAAATATGAACAGTGCTATAAACCAGACCAGGTGAGCATTTCTGCCTGCTCGCCACAGGGCTACCCCCTTCCACGCCGCCTCCCATACTATAGCCAGCGGGATTATGAACCAAACCCTTGCCAGCCATAACGGCAATTCTATTAGCATTTTCGCCCCCTTTTAATGAACAATCATAGCATATTAAGAATCAGCCGACAAAGCCGCTGGTTCTATTCATTGGCTACTCTTCTCTATTACCTGTTTCGGACTTCCCTTCTGGTAATTTTTCAACAGGAGCTTGGCTGGTAAGGAGCTCTAACCTGCCGCTGAGTCTCGTTAATTTAGTTTCAGCCTCGGTATGCTTGCTTGCAGCGTGGGAGATGTGCCTACCTATTAGCTCATAATCCTCTTGAAAATCCTGAAGGTCACCTTGGAGCCGTCCCAGGTGCCCAAGGATTTCGCGTGCGGCGCTTTCAATATGCAGCCCTTTTAGGCCTAGTATAATAACCTGTAAATAAGCATAAAAGCTATTCGGTGATACTGGGATAACCCTCTTTTGGAGGGTGTAAGAATATATCTCACTTTCTTCAGCATAACCTCGGAGTATAGTCTCGTAATAGACATTTTCTGCCGGGATATACATTAGGGCAAAGTCAAACGTTTTTTCATCGGGCAAAATATATTTAGTCACGGTATCAATGTGCTTTTTAATGGTACGGGTGAATTGCTTCCGTAGGGCTACTTGCTCCTCTTCAGATTCTGCTGCAACTATTCGTTCAAAATCTTCTAAAGGGAACTTAGAATCAATGGGGACTAGATTCTCACCAATTCGAATAACTGCATCTACAGTCTCACCACTCCGAAACCTATGTTGGAGTGAGTAGTTCTCACGCGGTAGAATATCAGCTAGCAATCTCTCCAACAGGAGTTCACCGAAACCGCCTCTGAATTTTGGCGCGCGTAAAATCTCTTGTAAGTGGGAGATGTCCTTGCCAACTTCTTGGATTTGTGCTGTTCTTTGTGTAAGTTCTCCTAATTTCTCTTTTACATCTCCGAAGACTTTAGTAGTGTCAGCTATTCTTTCCCCCACTGTTTTTGAGAGGGCGTCACTTTGTTCTTTCCATCTTTGCGCTTGCCGAGACCTATCCCAGAGGAAGAAAGCAACTCCCATGAGAAAGAAAGCAACTAGAATCGCTAGAAGGATAATTATCGCAATTTCCACGATTACCTCTCAATCTGCCCAACTGGCTCTGCAACAGTAAATACTTAACTCTATTATACATCACCAAACAATTAGAAAAGAAGCCGTTTACGAGGGGAAGGTTGACGGGACTAATCTAACAGGGTGTCTGAGAGGGGCTTCGCCCCTCTCAATAAATTGTCTTCCCCTTCCCCTTATCAAGGGGAAGGGGATAAAGGGGATAGGGTTACCTAATAGAAACTTAAAGGGGGTGAGGTTGATTAACAATCTCAAAGATGTCTATTGCTATTCATAAGTAATATCGCCTATTATTTAGGTTGATTCGGGTGCGGAAATGACAGCATTAAAAGTCATACTTATAGTTATGGGCAGTTTGCTCTTATATCTTGGCACTCTCCGAACAGTGAGAAAACTGTGGCATTTCCCAGCCCCAGCGTTCACTGGACGGTTCTTGGATAGCGATATAAGACGCTGGCGGCAACCACCAAATAAGTTAATTGAGCGCAGCGGCATCAAACAGGGTATGACCGTGCTTGACCTGGGCTGTGGTAGTGGTGCCTTCACCACCTTTGTCGCCAAGGCGGTGGGGGAGCAGGGCAAAGTCTACGCCGTTGATATCCAACCCAAAATGCTACAGCAGCTAGAACGCAAATTGGCCAAACCAGAAAATCAAGATATTAGGAATATTGAGCTGAAAGAGACCAGCGCTTATGAGCTGCCATTTGAAGACGAGACTCTTGACCTGGTATATATGGTAACCGTGCTTCAGGAAATACCCGATAGAGGTAGAGCATTGCGGGAAATCAAGAGGGTATTGAAACCGAGCGGAATCCTGGCGGTATCTGAATTATTGCCCGACCCGGATTATCCTCTGCGCTCGACCACCGTCAAAATGTGCCAGCTTGAAGGATTCGTTTTAGAGGAAGACTTGGGCAACCTATGGAATTATACGGTCAGATTTAGGAAGCCTTAGGCTGACCGTTAGAAGACAAACATTTTGGCAGCAAGCTCGGCGAGCTTCATTATGTAGCCGGGGATAATGCCAAGCAGCAGGACACCCAGGCAGGAGAGGGACAGAGCTAATCGTAAAGCCCCGGAAGAGGGCACCTTTTCCTCAGAGGCTGGCTCACCAAGCCACATTACTTTCACCACCCTCAGATAGTAGTAGGCGGATATTACGCTATTGACTACGGCAATAACCACCAGCCACAGCAAGCCATGCTGCACCGCCCCGCTGAAGATATAGAACTTGGCCATAAACCCGGCGGCTGGCGGCATGCCAATCAGGGAGATAAGACACAGCGTCAGGGCTAAAGCCAGCAGCGGTGCCCGCCTGCCCATCCCCGAATAGTCTTGAATCAGGTCGCTATCAAGCTTGTTGGAGATGGCAATAATGGCAGTAAAGGCACCCAGGTTAGTCAAGGCATAGCTGGCAAGGAAGAAGAGGAGTCCACTTCTGCCCAGAATATCTACCGCTGGAGACAACCCCACCGTGGCTAACCCCACCATAAGGTAGCCAGCCTGAGCTATACTGGAGTAACCTAACATTCTCTTGATATTGGTCTGAGGAATGGCAACTATATTGCCCACGGTCATACCGATAGCCGCCAGCACAGCGAAGATTAACCCCCAGTCCAGGCTCAGCCATGATGGCAGGCCAAAGGCAGAATAGAACACCCTGAGGATAATGGCAAAGCCGGCAGCCTTACTGGCTACCGAGAGATAGGCGGTTATCGGAGTTGGCGCCCCCTCATAGACATCGGGCACCCACATGTGGAAGGGGATAGCGGCAATCTTAAAGCCAAAGCCAGCGACCATCAACACCATGCCCAAGATAAGTCCCGGGCTGGCTAGAACACCAGATAGCGAAAGCGCCTGGATAACCCGGGCAATCTCCCCCAGCTGCGTCCTGCCGGTAAAGCCAAAGACCAACGCCATGCCAAAGAGCAGCACTGCCGAGGCTACCGCTCCAAGCAATAGATATTTGAGTGCGGCTTCGGTTGATTTGGGGTCTTTGAGAAAGCCAACCAGAACATATAAGGATATGCTGGCCAACTCCAGAGCCACATAGATAGAGATTAACTCGGCGGTAGCTGCCATCAGCATCATGCCTAGGGCAGACAACAGCACCAATGCGTAGTATTCGCCCTGAAAGCGAGAAAACCTGGATACATAATCCACCGAGGCTAGAATGACCAGGGCAGCGATAGCTAAGAATAGCAGCTTGAAGAACAGGGCAAAGTTATCCACCGCCAGCATATTATTAAAGATAGCCTGTGAGCTGCCTCCCCACATGGCGATGGTGAAACCGGCAGCTACCACCACGCCGACTAGGCTGACCACCACCAGCCACCCCTTGCGCTGGATAATAAGGTCGAGCAGGATTACTACTATGGCAAAGGCAGCCAGAGTTAGCTCAGGCGTAAATAGCTCAAGATTCAACACGCTTTAACCACCTAATAAGCCCATTATGGGCATAATGCCCGTTTTAATAACATCGGTTAGAATTGCCGGGTAGATGCCAACCAGCATAATCACCGCGACAAAGGTAAATATATACACCCGCTCCAGAATATCGGCATCCTTGACTCCGTTGAACTGCTCCAGGGGCGGACCATAAAATACGCGCTGTAGCATCCACAAAATATACCCCGCGGTGATAACGATGCCCAGCACACCAAGGATAGTGTAAAGTTGAATTCCAGAAACCACGGTGCTGGAATAACTGCCAACGAAGACCAGAAACTCAGCAGCAAAGCCACTGGTGGTCGGTAGTCCCAGGGCAGCCAGCCCAGCCACCGAGAAGATAACAGCGATAATCGGCATCTGCCTCACCAAGCCGCCAAGCTTCCTCAGGTCTCGCTCCTCAGCATTGTGCATCACCAGACCAGCCATAGCAAACAGCAGCCCGGTGATAACGCCATGGCTGAACATCTGCAGGGTAGCCCCAACCAGACTCACCTGACCCAGGGCGAAGATGCCGAGAAGCACATAGCCCATATGGCTGATGCTGCTGTATGCAATCAGCCGCTTCAGGTCGGTCTGCCGTAGGGTCACTGCTGCTCCATAGAGAACGTTGACCACGGCTAAGGTCACCAGTAACGGGGCATAAGTCTTGGCAACCTGGGGAAAGATGGTCACACACAGGCGAATCATGCCGTAGCCACCCATCTTAAGCAGCGCCCCAGCCAGCACCACACTCACGGCGGTAGGGGCATCGGTATGAGCATCGGGCAGCCAGGTATGCAGGGGAAAAACAGGCAGCTTGACGGCAAAGCCGATAAGTAAGAGGAAGAAGATAGCCACCACTGGCATAACCGACTGGACCATGGCAAGTCCGCCTTGGGCTATCTCCACCATACTGAGGCTACCGGTAGCAAAGTACAGGCTGAGGATGCCAGCCAGCATCATGGCACTGCCAAATAAAGTATATACAACATACTTTATCGCCGAGTATTCTTTTCTCCCCGTCCCCCAGATGGAGATTAGGAAATACATCGGGATGACCTCTATCTCCCAGAAGAGGAAGAACAGCAAAAGGTCAAGGGAGCAGAATACCCCCAGAATGCTGGTTTCCAGAAGCAGAAGCCAGGCAAAATACTCCCGCGGTCTTAAATCAATCTTCCATGAGATGAGGACTACCAGGAAACCGAGGAGGCTCATCAATATTACTAAGGGCAGGCTTAAGCCATCGACGCCCAGGTGGTAGTAGGCGTTAATGGCTGGAATCCAGGACAATTTTTCCTCAAACTGGATTACCCCCGCCGCCCCCAGCGACCGGTCAAAGATAGCGAAGGCATAAATGGATAAGGCTAGCGGGAAAAAGGTAAAAATAGCTGCCAGGTTCTTTATCTTCCGTTCGGAAAGACCGGGGATAAAGGCAATCAAAATCGCCCCGACCACGGGAAGAAAGATTATTGTTGTCAGATAAGGAAAGCTCAACTGCACTGACTCCTATAGATATTCTTTATCAACCTCACCCCCTTAATCCCCCTCTCCATCAAAGGGGATATGGGCGCCTTTCATTTTTTAGTCCTCACCTTCAGCCATGGAATAAACATGGGCACCCTTTTCTTGTATTCAAGATATTCTTCCCCCAGACGCTTCTCCAGCTCTGGTTCTTCAACTGCTCTTAGCTCCAACACATTAAGCAGCACAAAAAGTGGAGTGAATATAAAAACAAGAGATATTGACCTGAACAAAAAGCCGAGTCCAAATAACACGATAAACGCACCGGTGAGCATGGGGTTTCTAACATAGGCATAAGGACCAGTAGTAACCAGCTTAGGTGGTGGGTTGAAAGGCACCGGCGTTCCTTTTACCTTGATAAAATGCAGACCCGACCATAGCACTAAAGACAGCCCTATAGCAAGAATAGGCGCAGACACAATGATATTTACTGATGCGGGGAGGAGTTTAGGAAGCCCCAAAGATTTATCCACTTGAAGAGAGGCAACAATGAACAGCGTCACAAAGGTAAGAAAGAAGAGTAACCCTACGGGAGTAAGAAGAGTTCGAATCCGACTACTGCTTCTCGCCGCCTTATAAAAGATTTCAATCAATTCTTCACGAAAGCTCATAACTATTCATCCAAAGAGATACAAACAGAGAATAATCGCCAGAATACCTATGCCAATGAACAGACCGTAGAGTTGCAGTTGCCCGGTATGTGCTCTGCGTATGGCTCTACCTGTAGCTATAGCTCCACTTGCCACCCCATTTACCGCCCCATCAACACCATAACCGTCAAAGAGCTGAAAACCAGCGAATAATCCCTTAAGCAGGACGAGCCTCACGATGACACCTTCATATAGCTCATCAAACCAGTACTTCCTGTAGAACAGGGTGTAAAGCGATTTGAACCGGCTGCCAATTCGCTCCGCCGATAGCCACTTAGCGCTATACATAGCGTAGGCAAGTAAAATGCCCAGGCCAGCCAGTATTAGCGATAGCCAAGGCAGGGGGTGAGCCAGGATGCCGAAAAATCCGTCAGCAAAGCTGTGGGTCTCGCCATGACCCATAAACTGACTGAAGGCGCCGGTAACATTCCAGAAACCGGAGACCACCGCCAGGATAGCCAGGACCACCATCGGCATAACCATGACCGGTGGCGATTCGTGAGGCTTACCATGAGCTTCGGCACTACCGCCCCGGTACTCACCACCGAAGGTCAGAAACACCACGCGGAACATATAGAAGGCGGTCATAAATACGGTGAGCATCGCCAGATAGAACAGGATAGGCTGGTTTTGCAAAGAGGCAGCCAGAATCTCATCCTTGCTCCAGAACCCAGAAAGTGGCCAGATGCCAGCGATACTCAGTGAGGCAATGACAAAGGTGGCATAAGTCCAGGGCATAAACTTGCGCAGTCCACCCATCTCCCGCATATCAAATGTCCCGGTGGCATGATTGACGCTGCCCGCCCCGAGAAACAGCAACGCCTTAAAGAAGGCATGATTAAACAGGTGAAAGATGCCAATGGCTATGCCCCCAGCCCCCAGCCCCAGCATCATATAGCCCAGCTGGCTGATAGTAGAATAAGCCAGGACTCGCTTGATATCGGTCATCACCAGCCCCATGGTGGCGGCAAAAATAGCGGTAAAACCACCGATGACCGCCACTGTGGTCAGCGCCTCAACCGAGTGGGAAAAGAGGGGATAGGTTCGGGCAACCAGGAAGACGCCGGCAGCAACCATTGTAGCGGCATGGATTAGGGCACTGACCGGCGTCGGACCCTCCATAGCATCAGGCAGCCACACATGGAGGGGGAACTGGGCTGACTTACCTACCGCACCGGCAAAGATGCCTATAGCTGCCCAAGTAAGGGTGGTGCCAGCCAGCACCCCGGTTATAGCCAGAGTGTGAAGTTCAGCAATATCAAAGGTGCCGGTGTTAAAGAACAGGAGCAGGATAGCCGCCAGAAAGCCAAAGTCGCCCAGCCGGGTAACAATAAACGCCTTCTTGGCGGCGTTAGCCGCCGCCGGACGGTGGAACCAGAAGCCAATAAGTAAATAGGAACATAAGCCAACCATCTCCCAGAAGACATAAAGGAAGAGGAGATTGTCAGCTAGAACCAAGGCAAGCATTGAGCCGGTGAACAGCGACATAAAGGCGAAGTAGCGGTGATAACCGGGGTCGCCATGCATATAGCCCTGGGAGTAAATCTGCACCATCAGGCTGACCAGGGTGACCACAATGAGCATCACCGCCGTCAGCGAATCCACAATTAGCCCCAGGTGAATAGTAATCCCATCCTCAATAACCACCCAGTTGATGTCGGGTACCGGTAGCTGGTGACCCGGGGCAGCCAGCACTTCTATTAACGCCCAGACCGACAGGGCAAAAGAACCCGTAAGTGAGGCGATAGTGATATAGCCACCAAGCTTAGGCTTATGGTTGAGGAAAGGTCTAAAAAATAGCGATATTAGGGCAAAGGAGAAGAATGGCAGTAGAAAAATAAGCCAGACCAATTGATACGGCATCACAGCTTCCTCAATACCTCTTGGATAACATGCTCCTTATCCCTGGGCACAAGGATAGAATAGGTAGCTATCTCCCTGCCCGGAGGCTCACCGGTGACGGGCAGGATGCGGGTGGGTATCCCCTCACCCTCAAACAGCTCCTTCCACATCTCAGCGAGCATCAAGCTTTTTACCTGCTTAACCTCTACCCACATCTGGGACTCCTATCTTCTCCTCCAAAGGGGAGGGATTGTTTTTGAAGGGGCTTCGCCCCTCTCGGACACCCTACTAAAAGATTTAAAATGCCCGATTTTACCTTACGGCTATACCTAAATATAGTGGCCAGACCACGATGCCCAAAATAATCTTCCACCATACCAGATTGGCGTAACCAATGGTGAACAGCCAGCCCATGAACCAGATTACTCCGGCCAATCTACCGTACGCTAACATGTGATGCTTTCCTCCCTCCATAACTTTACTCACCTCCGTTACCACCTCATTAGATTAATCTTGGTGGCGTCTATGGTCTCACGGTAACGATAGATAGAAATTATTATCGCCAGGCCAACGGCGGCCTCGGCTGCCGCCACCACCATAATGAAAATAACAAAGACCTGCCCGGTCAACAGTAACGGCACAACATACCGGGAGAAGGCAACCATGGCGATATTCACTGCATTGAGCATAAGCTCAATAGACATTAGGATAACTATGGCGTTGCGTTTAGCCAGGGCGCCATATAGCCCGATAGAGAACAGAATAGCTGATAGTATTAGATAATGCTCTAAACCTATAGCCATAATTTACTTCTCACTAACCAAGACGATAGCCCCTAAGATGGCAGCCAGCAACAGAAGGGGGGCAATTTCCACCGGCAGGATAAAGCCGCCCTTACCGAAGAGCAGTCCAGCCAGGGCAGAGGTGGTTGGCTCCAGGGGTGGGGTTCTCGATACCTGCCACGGCGTATTAAGCACGGCAAAAGCTACTCCCCCCAGGAATAACAGGGCAACAATGAAAGCCGGGATTTGGAGCCTATTGGCCGGACTACCCCGCTGAACCTCCCTAGTCAGCATGATAGCCAGGATAATCAATACCGATATGGCACCAACATAAATCAGAATCTGCACTGCTGCCAGAAAGTCGGCACTGAGGGTGATATAGATTCCAGCCACCGCCAGGAAGCAAAGAACCAGGGAGAGAGCGGCTCGGAAGACATCACGAAGCAAAACTACAGCTAGAGCAGCTATTATACCTACTACGGCTAATGCCCAGAAGGCAATGTCAAGTCCCATCACTTTCTCACCTTGTCCCTGTCGAGAAGTAGAGTCTGCCGAGGTAAGGTGACCTCAATCTTGGGTCGGGCATAACCGCTGGGTTTCCTCTCGTCCGATTCCAACAAGCCCTCCTTAGACAGTATCAGTTCACCTCGCCGATATTTTGCCCGCTCGTAGGCATAACCCATAAACAGCGCCTCGTAAGGGCAAGCCTCAACACACAAGCCACAAAAGATGCAGTAGCCAGTATCTACCTCAAACTTCTCGACCACATATTTATTTTCCTCGGCACTAACTGAGGTCACAATCTGGATAGTACCTTGAGGACAGCTCTTGGCACAGGTAGCGCAACCAGTGCACTTCTCCTTATCCCAGACAAGCTCATTGCCCCGAATCCGCCGCGAGGTAACCAGCCTCTCTTCCGGGTATTGTGTAGTAATCGGCCGGCGAAACAGGTGCTTTAGGGTTAACGCCATACCTTTGGCTATGCCAATACCATATCGTTCAAACCTCAACCCTTCCCCCTCCTAACTGGAAGAATTTAGACCATAAAGCTATCAGTACTGCCATTATTGCTAGGTTGACAAAGATAATTGTCCACGGTAAAGCTTCAGGCAAGACCAGCACCTCTACGCCGGTAATAAGCAGGTTAATCAAGGCTAGAGGCAAAAGGCACTTCCAGGCAAATGCCATGAGCTGGTCTACCCTGACGCGAGGTATGGTGCTCCTAATCCAGAAAATGAGGAAGAATACACCAACTACCTTAATCAAGAACCACAGGAAGGGGGGAAGTACCGGTCCCCTCCAGCCACCAAGGAAAAGGGTGGTAATTATGGCTGAGATAGCCAGGGCTTCGGCGTATTCCACCAGATAGAACAGGGCAAATTTCATCCCTGAGTATTCGGTGTGAAAACCAGCTACAATCTCGGAGTCAGCCTCCAGAAGGTCAAAGGGGGTACGGTTAATCTCGGCACAGGCGCCGATAAAGTAGACAAGAAAGCCCAACGGCTGAAGTAAGATAAACGGTATGCTCTGCACCTTGACAATGTCGTTCAGGGAAAGGGAGCCGGCGATAAGCACCACACCGAGGATGGAAAGCACCAGTGGAATCTCATAGCTCACTTCCTGGGCTACAGTGCGCATGGCGCCAAGAAGGGAGAATTTGTTATTGGAACCCCACCCCGCCATAAATATCCCTACCACGCTGATGGAGCTAATAGCCACCACATAAAGGATGCCGATATTGAGGTCAGCCAGTAGCGCCCCGTCCTGGAATGGCACCACAGCAAAGAGCATCACTACTGGAACAAAGGCAACCACTGGAGCCAGCCAGTGGACCCATTTATCACCTTTAGCCGGGATAATATCCTCCTTAAGTAATACCTTGATGGCATCAGCCACCGGCTGAAGAACACCGAAGGGTCCAACCCGGTTGGGACCGAGGCGCACCTGAAACCGCCCTATACCCCGCCGCTCAAGATAGATAAATCCCATAACCATAGCCAAGACAAACACCAGGATAATAACCACAAACACCCCCCAGTGAAGCCAAAACCCACCCGGCCAGTCAGGGGGCAGGGTCTGTCCATAGCCACTTGATGGACTAAAGCCAGGGTCAAATACTGTCACTATCTATCCACCTCACCCATACAGATATCAATGCTGCCGAAGATGATTATGGCGTCAGCCACCTTCCAGCCGACAATCATATCACGAAGAGCGGTCAGGTTAATAAGGCTTGGTGCTCTGATGTGGAACCGATACGGAGCAATGGAATTATCCGACACCAGACAAAAGCCAAGCTCACCCTTGGGGGCTTCAATATGCCCGTAGACTTCACCCACCGGGGGGCGGAGCAGATGGGGCACATCACTTCTCACCTCGCCTTGGGGCAACTGCTCCAGAGCCTGCTTTAAGATGCGCACACTCTGCCGCATCTCCTGAATTCTCACCCGGTAGCGGTCATAGCAGTCGCCAACAGTGCCAGTCGGTATATCAAATTCAAAGCGGTCATAAATGGAGTACGGGTCTGCCTTACGAATATCCCATTTAACCCCACTGGCTCGAAGCACCGGACCGCTAGCAGAAATATTGATAGCCAGCTCCTTGGGCAGAATGCCCACGCCTTTGGCACGAGCCAGCAGTATCTCATTCTCCGCCAGGAGCTGGTCATATTCATCAATAAAACCGGGCATTACCTTAACGAATTTACCGAGGGCAGGTATAAACTCTTCAGGAACGTCCTGGCTAACCCCGCCAACCCGCATATAGTTATAGGTTAGCCGCTGACCACTGACCATCTCAAACAGGTCCAGAATCTTTTCCCTTTCCCGGAGCATATAAAGGATGGGGGTCATAAAGGCACCACAATCATTCAAGAAAGCGCCCACCGCTATCAGGTGGCTGGCGATGCGCTGTAATTCAGCCATAATAACCCGGAGGTACTCAGCCCGCCCGGGGACTGGAATCTCAGCCAGCTTCTCCACGGCTAGAACATAGGCTAGATTATTGCTCATTGAGGCTAGATAGTCTAGCCTATCAGTTAACGGGATGACCCCGGTATAGGTTCGCTCCTCAGCCAGCTTCTCAATCCCGCGATGAAGATAGCCAAAGACTGGCTCCATATCAACAATGACCTCCCCATCAAGGGTCGTCCTCATGCGGAATACCCCATGGGTGCTGGGATGCGCCGGACCTATATTGACCACAAAAGGCTCAGTTTTAAGTGCCATTTTTTACCAACGTTCACAAAGGTTCGCTTAGAAGCCAACCTACCCCGATGCTCAAAATGAAATTATTTATTGACCTCACCCCCTTGTTCCCCCTCTCCTTTTAAGGAGAGGGGGAAGAGTTTTTAGAGAGGGGGCGAAGCCCCCTCTCTTATCTAGACTCCCCCCTTCCCTTAAATAAGGGAAGGGGGCAGGGTGATGGGTTAATAAACAATCTCTTTATAAATAATCCTTACGCAATGGATGTCCTTGAAACCCTTCCCAGAGAAAGATGCGCTTCATATTGGGGTGCCCGTCAAAACTAATCCCCATAAGGTCATAAATCTCTCGCTCCTGGAAATCTGCCCCCCGCCACAGGCTGACGACTGAGGGGAGGCTGGGGTTGTCCCGACCGTAACATCGGGTCTTTATCACCAGGCTGTGGTTATGCTGTAGCGAGGTTAGCTGATAAACCATCTCAAAGTAGTCATAGTAATCAACAGCGGTGATAGCCGCGAGGTAATCAAAATCAAGCCCGGGCGTGGTCTTCAAATAACCGGCTACTGCAAACAGGGACTCCTTATTGACCACTATGCTTTTTGGGCTAGATTCTACAATGCCCCGTGGGAAATTCTCCTCTATTTTACCGGCTATTTCTTCGACAGAAAGGGCTACCGTCATCCTCTATTTACCTTCTTTGGCAATGCTCATCTTAGCTATCTTGCGCTGTAACATCCTTATGCCGTAAAGCAAGGCTTCAGGACGGGGTGGACATCCCGGCACATAGACATCAACCGGAATTATGCGGTTATATCCCGGAACCACGCTATAAGACGAAGCGAAAATACCGCCACTGATAGCACACGCCCCCATGGCTATCACCCATTTCGGCTCCGCCATCTGGTCATAGATTCGCCTTACCTGAGGTGCCATCTTCCAGGTCAGTGTCCCGGCGGTAATCATCAGGTCAGCCTGACGTGGCGAGGCACGGATGATTTCCATACCAAAGCGGGAGATATCAAAACGAGAGGCGGCAGTAGTGATAAATTCAAAGGCGCAGCAGGCAGGAAAACAAACCACCGGCCACAGTGAAGAACGCCGCGCCCAATTGAGCAGAGCATCAACCGAGGTCAGCAGGACATTGCGCTTGACTTCCCCTTCCAACCACTCATCGGGGTCGGGAATAGGCTGCTGGCTACGCGCCTTAAGCGACACAATTTGCTCACCCTCAGCGGCATCAAGCTGCCGGCTAGAATAAACCTCGCCTATTTCCATTCAAAAACCTTACGCCTCCAGGCATAGATATACCCGACAACAATAATGGAAATGAAAATAAGCACCCCGATAAAGCCGAAAACCCCCAGTTTCCTGAGGTCAACTGCCCATGGGTAGAGGAAAACAACCAGCACGTCAAGGGCAATAAACATCAGGGCATAAAAATAATAGCGGAAATTAAACTGAACCCATGCCTTACCTATGGTCTCCATACCACACTCAAAGGTGGAGGTTTTGACCGGATTGGGGTTATAGGGAACAATTTGCATAAATCTAGGAGGAAGGGGGGGAAGGAGTTTAACCAGGATAGGATAATTTAACTGAAGATACTCACGAAGTCGGCGAAAATATGAAACCAGGCGAGCCGGGAGGCTAAGGGAAAAGGGGAGAAGAAGGGTGATAACGGCAAAAAAAATGGCAACTAAAAGAAACAGGCCGATATAGCCATAGTTTGCCAGCAAGTACCTTCCTCCCTATTCCACAATAACGGCTACCAGTATATCACAATAGACTTTCTTAGGGCAAGAGGACATCTTGAGGTCGTTTAGCAACCTATCCCCCTGACCCCCTTCCCTTATTTAAAGGAAGGGGGAGTGTAGGTAAGAGAGGGGCTTCGCCCCTCTCTAAAGTCTCTTCCCCCTCTCCTTCTGAAGGAGAGGGGGAATAAGGGGGTGAGGTTAATAAACAATCTCCATCTGCCCACTGTTGACCTTGTCCCGATAACCAAATATCATAATAAGTAGCACCATGGTAGGCCAATAACCAGAGACGCCTCAGCCAGGGTAAAACAGTTAATAAGGAAGATTGACAATTTAGGCTAAAACTGGCTATCATCCAAGCAAGGCAGTTTGAAACGATGAGAGTGATTGCTGGCGAGGCAAAAGGACACCGACTTAAAGTGCCAAAGGGAACCGGCATCCGCCCGGCGACAGACTTAGTCCGTGGGGCAATCTTCTCTATCCTAGAAACAACCACCAGCAATTGGTCACGAGTGCTCGACCTGTTCGCTGGTAGCGGAGCCCTGGGTATTGAAGCCTTATCCCGTGGCGCCGGCTGGGTTGACTTTGTTGAACGGGAACCGCGGTGTTGTAGTATAATCAGGGAAAATCTGGAAAAGACAAAGCTTGCCGCCCAGGCTCATATTTATTGCTGTAGCGTGGCTAAAGCATTTTCCTTTCTTAAAGATGAGTATAGCATTATACTGATGGACCCGCCTTATTCTGATTCGTCTATCGGCAGCGTGGTTGAGCAACTGGCGACCTCTAAATTAGTCGGACCAGAGACGATTGTAGTGGTGACGCACTCCCCCCACCTTCCCCTGGATTCAACCTATGCCACATTGCATCGTTTAAAAGAGCGCCGCCATGGTGATAGTTGCATTGTAGTATACCAAAAGGAGGGCGAACGTTGAGCATTGCTATCTATCCTGGCAGCTTTGACCCGATAACCAATGGGCATCTTGATATCGCCACCAGGGCAGCAAAGATTTTTGACAAGGTAATCATCGGTGTCTATGACATCCCCAATAAGCCCCTTCTATTCACTACCGAAGAAAGGGTGAAATTTGTAAGGCAAGCAATAGCCGACCTGCCCAATGTTGAGGTGGAGTCCTTTAGCGGGCTGACCGTTGATTTCGCCAGGAGGGTAAAGGCAAAGGCTATGGTGCGAGGACTAAGAATGAGTGCCGACTTTGAACGGGAATTTGACATGGCAATGATGAACAAGAGGCTGTACCCTAAACTAGAGACAGTCTGTCTTATGGCGAGGGTGGAATATCAGTTTCTTAGCTCCAGTTTGCTTAAAGAGGCAGCCAGTCTCGGTGGCGATATTGATGACCTTGTGCCTAAGCACGTGGCTTTAGCTCTGAGGAAGAAGTTTCAAGGCAAAGTATAATCTATCACTGAAAGAAAGAGCGCACCACGTCAAACTCATTGGGAAGCAGCGCCAGCACTATAGGCAAGCGGTCTAATAATATGGGAGCCAGGGTTGATTCAGCGATAGCTCCCGCCAAGCCAACAAACTTGACCCAGATGGCTAGCATGGCACCACAAAATATAGCCCCCACCACCAAACCAAAGACAGCTCCACCCAGATGATCGGCCCAGCCCAGCTTCACCGCTGAGGCCGCCCGCTTCAATAACATAGTTAGCACAACCGCCACCACCATTACCCCTATTAGTATAATGGCAAAAGCAACAACCTTAGCCACGTTAGGCTGTAAAACAACGGATAACAGCCGGGAGAAGGGGAAATAGTAGTGTCCTGCCAGGACTACGCCAATTACTAACCCGACAAGGGATAAAGCAGCTCTAATAATCCCAATTCTCAGGCCAGCCACAGCAGCCAGAGCTATAGCCACCAGGATAACTATATCAAGCCAATTCATATTATAAACCTCCTTCATCCATAGCGCAGGGCGTCAATAGGATTTAGCCTAGCTGCCCTCATCGCCGGGTATATGCCCGAGGCCACACCAATCAAGACTGAGACTGAGACGGCCAGAATCACAATGCCTAGTGAGACCGTAGAATGAATAGTTATCCCACCAATTTCTACCTGAGAAATCAAAAATGATAACGCCCCGCCGCCAACTATGCCGATGCTACCACCAACCAGGCTCAACGTAGCTGCCTCTAAAAGAAATTGAACTAGAATATCCCTCCGCTTTGCCCCTACCGCCTTGCGGATGCCAATCTCTCTGGTTCGCTCCGTTACTGAAACCAGCATAATATTCATAATGCCAATGCCAGCGACCAACAGTGAGATACTGGCAATAGCCCCCAGAACTATGGTAAATATCCCGGTTACCTGCTCAAACATGCCCAGCATCTGCTCCATGCTGACAACAGCAAAATCGTCATCCTCATCTGCCGCTATCCGGTGGCGATGCCTTAGGATAGTTTCAACCTCCCCTTTTACATTATCTATCGCATCAGCACTGGCTACGGTAAGAGCAATTGTCTGGACGGCATTTTCACCCCGGGCGGTTTGCTGGGTAAACAGCCTAGTCTGAAAGGTAGTTATTGGTGTCACCACTATATCATCCAGGCTAACCCCCATAATCGCCCCCCCCTTAGGCTCCAAGACACCAATGACGGTAAACCGCTTCCCCTTGATTTTAACCGTCTGCCCCACCGGCTCATCAGAACCGAATAGGTCTTCAGCCACCCCACTCCCCAATACTACCACGTTACTCCTGGAGGCTATATTCATATCAGAAAAAAACTCCCCCGAGGCTATGGAGTAATTGTATACCTGCTGATACTCAGGGCTAGCCCCGTGGATGATAGCCACCTTACTTTCGCCGCCAGCAGTTACCTCAACATAGTTCTCATTCACCGGGGCTACCGCTACCACCGAAGGGATACCTTCCAGAGCCTTGGCATCATCCAGGGTAAGAGTCGGCGTCATATTTCCGTATTGTATTGCCATCATCCCTCCCCCTTGCACCGAAGTGGACATTGCATAAAGTACATTGGTGCCCATTTTCTCAAAGGTAGAGGTAATGGCTGCCTGGGCTCCACTCCCCACCGACATCAGGGTGATAACCGCCCCAACTCCAATGATAATGCCAAGCATGGTTAGCGAGGAGCGTAACTTGTTGGCTAATATCGACCTTATGGCGATAGCTAGCGATTCAAAAAGCTTCACTGGCTTAAAATCTCCCCATCACGCAGGCGAATGATACGCTGAGTTTGAGCGGCAATATCCGCCTCATGGGTAACAATGACCACAGTAATACCATCCTGGTTGAGCTGGCGGAAAATAGAGACAATCTCAGCAGTGGAGACACTATCAAGGTTGCCGGTAGGCTCATCGGCCAAAATGAGGGCAGGGTTATTCACCAGTGCCCGAGCTATAGCCACCCGCTGCTGTTCACCACCAGATAGCTCAGTTGGTCTATGCTTAGCCCTTGCCCCCAACCCCACCCGCTCCAGGGCTTCCACAGCTCGCTGGTGCTTTTGAAGACCACCCCCATAGATAAGGGGAAGCTCAACATTGGATAGGGCGGTGGCACGGTATAAAAGATTAAACTCCTGAAAGACAAAGCCAAACTTTTTATTCCTCATCTCAGCCAGTTTGTTATCATTAAGCCGGCTGACATCAGCCCCATCAAGGAGGTACCTACCTGATGTAGGTCTATCTAGGCAACCAATGATATAAAGCAATGTGGACTTGCCCGAGCCTGAGGCGCCAACAATAGACACCATTTCCCCCGGCTCGATGGACAGAGACACCCCCTTAAGGGCGTAGACCTCAACCTCCCCCATCCGGTAAACCTTGGCGATGTTTTCCAGTTTAATCATGTCACTAACTCATTAATACCTACCCACCACAACCTCACCCTCATTAAGCCCGGATACAATCTCAGTCTGATAGCCATCAGTAATACCGATAACTACCGCCCTCTCCTCAATCTGCACATTGACCATAACCTTAACCACTGGATTACCCAGGCTATCCTGCCCAATAGCCCGGCTGGGCACCAGCAAAACGCCACTCCGTTCATTGATGATGATGTCGGCGGTGGCACTCATTCCCCCCCTAAGCCCGGAACCTTCGGGCACCTCAAAGCCAACCTTACTCTTGTATAACATCAGCCCCGATTCCTCAGTCGCCAGCGGGGAAATAGAGATAACCTTGCCCTCGAGCTTAACATCGGGCAAGGCATCGACACTGATAATCGCTCTTTGCCCTACCTTCACACTTGGTACATCTATCTCATCAACCTCAGCACTAAGTTCCATGCTCCCCGGGTCAACTAACTCCATGATGGTTCTAGTGGAATAGTCCAAAGAGGATAGACTATCCCCTTCTTTAATATTCACCACGGCGACGACACCGTCAAAGGGAGCAACCATCACTGCCTTCTTCAAGTCATCATTAGCTTTATCCAAGGTCAACTGGGCTTTTTCCATCCCCAGCTGGGCAGCCCGTAGCGTCCAGAAGTCGGCCACACTAAGAATTCCTGATGAAAATACATCCTCCCCCCGTCCCCGAGCCAGCCTCTGTTGGGCTTCGGTCAATTTGTCCTGGGCTTGCTTCAGCTTCTGCCACACTACCCAGTATTGGTCAAAACTTAATCCTATCTCCAGCGATTTCACAGCCTCGTTTAACTCCCGTTGGGCATCAGCAATGGCTGCCAATGCAGCGGGAACATCAAGGGCAAAGGTAGAATAGGTATAGGGATAGGCTAGCTTGGTATAGCTATTTGTAGCTATGTCTAGGTCGACTTTGGCTGCCTTGGCAGTTAATTCTAAGGAAGTGGTATCCAGTCTTGCCAGCACCTCCCCCTGGCTTACCCAGTCACCTTCTTCAACATTTACCTCAGCTATAGTGCCACTAATGCCAAAGACTAACTTTCTATCCTCAACAAAAGAAAGATTGCCATCAGCACTGACAGTTACCACTAAATCGCCCCGGCTCACCTTAGCCAATTGCTGCTCGCTTTCAGCTGCCTTACCACAGGCGCTAAGGCTAACCAGAACCAAGCAAGCCAGAGTCAGGACTAAACCGGCTTTAATCTTCTTTCTCATTCACTTTCCCCCTAGAGTTTTCAGTGGCTGCTTCCGGCGATGTGTAGGTTTTAATAACTTCTCGACGCTGGTCAGCTGTTCGCTGATCATTCTTACTATTTGTTCCACGGCATCTGCTTTGAATAAGAGTAACCCTCCTCTTCCTCCAGGCCCCAGAAAAACCAGTAGCGTAGTTCCGGTATCTATGCCTAATTCTCTACGAGCATTGGCTGGTATAACCACCTGCCCCCTAGAGCCAACCGTCGCTGAGCCGAAACACTTGAATTCATGCCAGATATCCTTCCTATCCATAGCACCCCCTAATAATCAAGTAATAAATGTCTGATTTGTATGAAAAGTAGCATTTTTTTGAAAAATTGTCAAGTGCCTGTGGGAAAATTTGGCTTTACTTGCCTAATCTCTTGGCTTTATCGTAGGCAGCCTTAACCGCCTGATTAAGTAGCTGGGAAAACCTTCCCTTCTCAAGGTGAAGTAGAGCCTCGGCGGTGGTGCCACCGGGGGAGGTAACCATTCGGCGCAACTCAGCCGGCTCCTTACCTGACTGCTGAATGAAGTGACCTGAGCCCAGCATCGTCTGCAGCACCAGCTCCCGAGCCAGAGGCCGAGGAAGACCAATTTCTACCCCGGCATCAACCAGCGACTCCACGACAAGGAAGAAATAAGCCGGACCGCTGCCGCTCACCGCCGTAGCCATATCAATATAACTTTCATCGTCAACATAAATCTCCTTGCCCATAGCCCCAAGGATAGCCTTAGCCCGTCCCTTTTGTTGCTCGGTTACCTCAGCGGTGGCTGTCCACACGCTCATCCCCTCTCCAATCTGGGCTGGGGTATTGGGCATAGCCCGAACGATACTGCCATGCCTTAGCCCTAGAGACAAGGTATCAATCCTTGCCCCAGCAACAATGGATAACACCAGTTGTGCCGGCTTAAGCCGACCACCGAGCTCAGTCATTACTTCTGCCAGATTCTGGGGTTTAATCGCCAGAACCACTACCTCCCCCGCCTCCACCGCCCTCCGATTGCTACCCATCACCGGCACGCCGTATTTCTGCGCAAGGTGCTTACGGCGGATGTCGCTAATATCACTAACAATAATAGCCTCTGGCTTAGCCAGCCCTTGGTCTAAAACTGCTGCCAGCATTGCCTCCCCCATATTCCCGCCACCAATGAATACAATCTTCATGCTGAAGCTCCTAATTATTTAGTGCACCACCAAGTTTACCAGTTTTTGCGGGACGTAGATTGTTTTAACAATCTTCTTGCCTTCAAGGTAAACTTTTACTCGTTGGCTTCCCAACGCTTTTTCTTTGGCTTCAGCTTCGGTAATAGATGCCGGCACCACAATTCGGTCACGCAGCTTGCCGTTAACCTGAACCACCAGGGTAATCTCCTCTTCCTTAGCCAGCGCCTCATCCCACCTGGGCCAGCTCTGATTGTGGATGCTATACTTGTGCCCCGTCCGCTGCCACAGCTCCTCAGCCAGATGGGGAACAGTAGGCGCCAGGAGCAGGAGCAGGGTATCTATAGCCTCCTGCCGCTGCGAAGGGTTAACCGCCCTTTCCTCTTTAACCCTAACCAGGTAGTTGGTGAACTCCATAAGTGCCGCGAGCATGGTATTGAACCGAATTCTTTCCAGGTCTTGGGTAACCTTCTTGATGGTCTGGTGAGTCAGGCGAGAGAGCTGCCTTTCTGCCTTCTTCCTGAAGTCAGGACTAACCTCCCCACCCTGGCTATATTCCCCGGTCACCAGGTTCCACACCCGGTTAAGCCATCGGCTTATGCCGCTGATGCCGCTGTCATTCCACTCCCCTCCCTGCTCCCAAGGGGCGACAAACATAAGGTAGGCACGCACGGCATCGGCACCAAGCTCAGAAACATACTCGTCAGGGGTAATCACATTACCCCGAGATTTGCTCATCTTCTGGCGCTCAGCAATAATCACCCCCTGGTTGAACAGGCGGGTAAACGGCTCACCGAAGTCAACCAGCCCCATATCCTGCAGCGCCTTGATGAAGAAGCGGGCATAAAACAGGTGCATAACGGCATGCTCAGCGCCGCCGGTATACAGGTCTACCGGTAACCAATGCCTCACCTTGTCAGGGTCAAACGGAGCGTTATCACAATTGGGGCTGGCATAGCGTAAGAAATACCACGAGGAACACATAAAGGTGTCCATGGTATCAGTCTCACGCTTGGCTGGGGCTGAGCACCGCGGACAGGTGGTATTAACAAACTGCTCACAGTATTTTAATGGGGATTCACCAGTGGGCTTAAACTCAGCGTCCTCCGGTAGCAATACCGGCAGGTCTTCTTCAGGGACGGGGACAATGCCACAGCTCGGGCAGTAAACCATAGGAATGGGTACCCCCCAGTAGCGCTGTCGGGAGATAAGCCAATCGCGAAGCCGGTAGGTTACCACTCTCTTTCCCCATCCCTTCTTCTCCAGGAAATCAGAGATTGCCTCAATGCCCTGCTGGCTGGGGAGCCCATCAAACTGCCCTGAATTCACCATAGTGCCTGGTTCAGTATGCGCCTGCTCAAGCTCCTCCCCCCGCCACCCGGGTGGGGCAACCACTACCCTGATTGGCAGGTTATACCTTTTGGCAAAGGCAAAGTCACGCTCATCATGGGCTGGCACCCCCATAACCACCCCGGTGCCATAGGTCAGCAGTACATAGTCGGCAATCCAGATGGGCACCCTTTCCCTGTTGAGCCTGTTTACCGCATATGCGCCAATAAATACTCCGTCCTTTTCCCGCTCGGTGGAAAGCCGCTCAATCTCTGTCCGACGCCGTGAGCGAGCCACATAGTCTTCAACCTCAGCCCTGTTTTTGGATGAGGTCAGCTTTGCCACCAGAGGGTGCTCCGGAGCCAGAACCATAAAGGTAACGCCAAAGGTAGTATCAGGGCGAGTGGTAAATACCCTGATTTCCTTTTCCTCCACTCCACGATGGTCAAGGGCAAAGGAAATCTCGGTGCCTTCACTTCTACCTACCCAGTTCCGTTGCATGAGCTTTATCCGCTCCGGCCAGTCAATGTTATTGTGCTCCATAAGCTCATCGGCATACTTGGTGATGCGGAAGAACCACTGCTCCAAATCTCGCCGGCTGACCACCGCCCCGCAGCGCTCACAAAAGCCGTCTACCACCTGTTCATTAGCCAGCACCGTCTGGCAGTGGGGACACCAGTTAACCGGAGCCTTCCCCCGGTAAGCCAGGCCATTCTCGTATAGCTTCAAGAAGAACCACTGTGTCCACTTGTAGTATTCAGGCAGGCAGGTAATTACCTCCCGGCTCCAGTCATAGATAGCGCCTATGCTCTTGAGCTGACGGCGCATGTTGTCTATATTTTGCGTCGTCCAGATGTAGGGGTGAATCCCCCGCTTGATAGCGGCATTCTCGGCGGGAAGCCCAAAGGCATCAAATCCCATAGGGTGAAGCACATTATAGCCCTGCATTCGCTTAAATCGGGCGTGAACATCTGACGGAGCCATGGCATACCAGTGCCCGATGTGGAGGTCACCTGAGGTATAAGGGAACATGGTTAAGGCATACCACTTAGGACGGGGGGCATCATCGCTAACCTCATATAGCCTATCTTCAGCCCATCTGTGCTGCCACTTCTTTTCTATCTGTTGAGGGTTATATTTAGCCGTCATTATCTTCCCCATCTAAACAAGAGCCCCTCACCCCCAAAATGTCAACAGCGAAGAGCCAATTGCCATCGTTATGGTGGAGCTGGGGTATCAATAGACAGAACCTTTGAACTGGCTTTCAGTCTTGCTATATAGCCCCACTGCTCTCGCCAAGGGTAATTGTAGCAATAAGGCGTGTAGTCTGCAACTCTCAAGGGAATACAATCATGAGACTTACTGTGTCCTGAAATCAACATTCCGACGTGTTGTTTACTCTCAGCGTTGATTGTATTGTTCTGCCCCAGCTTTCTGTGAGTCATAGGGGTGATTGTGTTGAACAGGGGAGGCAGCGGTCATGGGAATGAGACGACAATCATGCTCATATGAGAGTGCTATTTGGCTACTAACACAAGGCGTCTCCACCCTACGGTCGGGTTTGGTGAAGCGATGAAATAGTCCAGACTGTCTTATACGGTTAGTCTACGCCTCATTGTAACCAGCGATAGAGAGAAAAACAGGGCAGTTAGAACAATTATAAGAGCCAGCGCCCAAAGAAGGTCAAGCTGCAATTCCCCGCTAATTAACGCTCTGGTAAGTTGAACTACTGGTGTTAGTGGTACTACCCGGCTTAGATTCTGCACTATCTCAGGGAAAGAGGAGAGGGGGAAGAATACCCCGCTAAAGTAGAACATTGGTGTTATAAAGAGGCTGATATAATAGTTGAAGCTGTACATAGACGGGACAATAGATGTAAATAGTATGGCAATCGAAGCAAACATTAGGCCCTCTAAGAATGAAACTATCGGTATGAACACTGCCCAGGGTGAATGCACCAGTTGGAAAGCTGCGGCAATGGCTAAGATGATAGTGCCAGTCATAAGCGAGCGTGTGGCTCCCCAGAAGATTTCACCGGCGGTGATATCATTAACGCTGAGCGGAGTGGCAATAATAGCGTCAAAGGTTTTTTGGTACTCCATACGCACGAAAGTGCCATAAGTACACTCAAAGCTAGCACTGAACATGGCATAGCTAGCGATGATGCCTGGCGCCACAAATTCAATATATCTCTGCCCATCAACCAAGCCTACATATGCTCCCAGACCCAAGCCCATAGCCAGCAGAATAATAATCGGTTCAACCACAAAACCAGGTGCTTCTGAATGCCACAGACTCAAGAAAACATCTCGGTTGCGCTGCCACACTCTAATAAAACGCCAGGAGAAGAGTCTCATTCGACTAAAGACCTCCCCGTAAGCCGGAAGAAGACGTCCTCTAATGTGGCTGGCCTCCGCTTCAGCCTCTCCGGGAAACTCGCTAATCCTCCGGTCATCCCGTCAGCCTCAACGTGGAAGATATGAATCTTACTTCCCACCGCCTCAAAATCAAGTCCCCGACTTTTTAAATCCTTGACGGTTTTATCCCTTTCCCCTGGGTCTACCTCAACCTCCCATACTTCCTCGCCTACATATCTGGAAATGAGGCCGTGGGGAGTACCAAGGCTCAGGATTTTACCTTGATGCATTATCGCCACTCGATCACAGAGGACGGTTGCCTCCTCCATATTCTGAGTGCATAGAAGCTGTGTAACGCCTTGGGATTTTAGCTCAATGAGCTTGTGCCAAACTAGATATTTGCCTTGCGGGTCAAGACCTATTGTAGGCTCATCAAGAACCAATATTTGGGGCATGTTAATCAAGCCCCTGGCTAGCAACAGGCGCCGCTTCATCCCTCCTGACAGCTCCTTAATGTGGTTATTACGCTTGTTTTCAAGCTCAAACAGGCTTAAGACTTCCATACTGCGCCGATGTGCCTCATTCTTAGGTATGTCGAAGTATCGAGCAAAGGTCGTCAGATTCTGAAGCACTGTCAAGTCCGGATCGAGGTTATCCTGCTGTGGGACTACCCCTAAGATAGCTTTCACTTGCCGAGAGTGAGTCTTTAGGTCGTTACCTAGCACCTGTATATCACCTCTGGTGGGAGGTGATACCGCAATTATCATCCTAATGAGAGTGGTCTTCCCTGCCCCATTAGGTCCCAACAGCCCGAAGCATTCACCTTCTTCTACCTCTAAATTTACATCATCTACCGCCAACAGGCCTTTAAATTTCTTGGTTAAGTTACGAGTCTTAATAATAAACATTAAAAACCAGTTTCGTCAGATTAGCTTGTGGTAAATCATATCAGCTTCAAGCTACGCCGACAAGATGAGGCATAATTTTCAGGGTCATCAAAAGGACGGGAGTGCCATTTCTTTCAACGTGACGATAGATGCCCCACCTGCAACTCTAAACAAATGGCTTTTTGTGCAGTGAAAACCAAATAGCTGTCTTAGTTGCTCTGCCACACAAGACCATAGGGAGCAGGAGTTGTTGCCGAGCGCTTTGGCAGCCTGGATACTGCTGCCTGGCTATACTGCTTCGCACTAACCAAGGATGGTGCCGTTTTTCTGGGTGGCTTGAGGTTAGAGATGTGGCAAGCGTTCGCCGATATGGTTGGGAAGTGGGATGAGTGGGGCGCTGCAAGTTGGACAGACCTAACGACTTTTACGAGAAAAGAGGAGCAATTGAAGCGGGCACCGTTGGTCTTTGCCGAGACACGCAAATACACCAGCGAGGAACTAGTAAGCATGTCTATAGAATATGCCAACTGGCTGGAAAGGGGGATTTTTACTCCGATTAAAGACCCTCTTTATGGAGAGCTTGTTGTAGCTCAGGCACAACATAAAATGACAGAAACGCCCATAAGGACAAAATGGGTATGCCGACCTGTGGGCTATGACAATGAGCACATTTACCTCAAATATATGGGATTTGGATCCTCCAAGCTAAAGAGGCTCAAAGGGGAGCCTTGACTGAAAGCCGGCAAGGGGCAGCCCGCCTTTTTGATTATGTGCTTCGCCTCACCATTGCACAAACGCTTGAATTAGTATATGGAATAACAAAAGGAGATGGCTCCGGCTACAATGGAACGGTGCAGATCCCAAGCACCAAATCTAAAGTAGGAGGAGCCATCACAAATGGAGAATACCGCAGCCAGGAAACG
>Ga0315280_10003014_pt1 | contig 26385 bp, 23 predicted proteins | sample YL17G06_40_MG_FD_203697 | JGI IMG/M metagenome (GOLD analysis project Ga0315280, IMG submission 203697) | Sediment microbial communities from Yellowstone Lake, YNP, Wyoming, USA - YL17G06_40 | ecosystem: Environmental > Aquatic > Freshwater > Lake > Sediment | place: USA: Wyoming | collected...
GGAAGCTCAGCCGTTGCCAAAGACTTCACACTCGCACCCATCGGACAAGCTAATCTATTTCGTATGCCATTTGCGCGTGTGGTTGCGGGGGTTGCCAATCCTTCAGTTTAGGCTGAAGGGGTGAAGCCAGGTCAAAGGCGCAGAGCCTAGGAGCGCGGAAGGCTTAGGACCCTGTCCCGTAGGGGTTCAGGGGTTCGAATCCCCTCCCCCGCACCAAGCCAACCTCCCCTCTCAGTACGGGACCGGGGGAGATTGTTAGCTACGGATTATGAATGCAACGGCAGGGCTACAGAGACTCCACAAACCCCTCTTTGGCTGCATCAGCAGCAAGCTGCTCCTGAAGTGGGAGCGAATATTCGAAATCAAAAAACGAATTATCGATATCAGAAATTCCAGCTGCCGTGGCCAAGATCAAGGAACACTGCACTCCGATCCGAATAACGGAGGAGGCGCTTGGACGTGTTCAACGCCGCGTGACCTTGGGTTCGAATCGATCTCGAGTGGGGCAACCCAAGTCAAGCTACGCAAGGCCTTGGTACACGTATGGTCCCCTTACCGGTAAATTAGGGTCAAAACCCCTCGCACCAATTTTTTGGAGGCAGGTAGGGGGGTGTGTGTAACTTCGTGGGGACAACACGTTACTCTGCGATGAGTGCAAAAGAGAACAGGTTGGTCAAGTTTGAGGTTAAATTCGGGTCAAAATCCCCTGCGAACAGCAGCTTTCTCAGCCGCCCTCCACCTGACTTCTGACGCCTTGAGCCGCCATAATCAGTAGCTCCATCACAAGGTAAGCCTCGGACATGGATTGGGCTGTGAAGCTGACAGTCGCGCCGCTGCTCCTAACTGAGTTTGGGAGATGAGCGGCTATCTCGGCGTAGGCTGTACTTGTAAATGATATTTCGAGCTTGATTGGAGGCTCGAATCTTATCAAGCGAGCCTTTTGATTCTTGAAAGATTCAACTGCTTCCTTACATGCGTTTGTCAGGATCGTTGCGATCTGAGCTGGTGAGGGTGAGATAGCTGAGTATCGGCCTAGGCTTTCCTTCAATGCGACTCGAGCTACCCAAGGCGCGAACTTCTTGACGTCCCCTTCAACAAGCGCCTTATCTCCTGCCACCATCACAACCGGTATCCCCAGCTCTCCGAGATATGCTCCGTTGAGCATGAATTCGCTGCACTCCTCACCATTCACCTTGACCTCTCGGAGCAAGAGTCCGCTCATGACGTGATCGAAGGTGGCGTTTGGGGTGCCGGGCTTTGAGTGATAGCCCAAGAAAAAAGCGGCATCACATCCTTTCGCTCCAGCAACCATCGATGACGCTCTCGGATAGCCCCTGAGCAAGTCCGTATGGGCTGGAAGCTTTTCGGGTAGAATGTTCACCATGGGGCCGTGGCTGTCGGCTACGATCGAGCTATCGAAGCCCAGCCTATACAGACTCTCCAAGACTACCACGAGGCAATCTGTCATAATCTGCCTTGCTTCTGAATACAATTTGCCCTCCAGATTCGTGTGCTGCCTCGAGACCACGTATGGCATGCCTTCCATGTCAATGGAAACGAAAGCCCTCATGACTGAGTCGAGAGCACTTTCTTCCTTAAGTTCTGAATCTCCCATTAGCCAAGACGATAATCTTCCGAAATGTGTCCGGTTCTTAAGTGTGGATCTCGAAATATTCCCTGAAGCTGGACGGCAGGCTGTTTGTGGATTGCTGAACCGCCTTCTCAAAATAACCCGGTGCTTCGTCCTGCAACATGCTTTGTTTTTCAAGCATCTGATACATGAGCCTCAGGTATACGCACAGAGCGTTCAGGTTCAGCATTTCAATCGTCTTTTGTTTCCCTTCTGTCCACCATTCAAGCAGGTCCTTGTCTCCCTTCGAGGAATTGCAGCTCTTGCAGAGAGGGGCGAAATTCTCAATCGATGTAGTTACTGGGATGATCGGGTGGAACAGCTGTCGGGGTCACTATGACCTTTACTCCGTAGGCTCTCAGTAAATCGATCTTCTCTTTGCTCATCTTGTCCGGGACGGTGAAGATGATCTTGTACCCCTTTATGGCGGCTGCGAGGGCTAACCCGACACCGGTATTGCCCGACGTGGGTTCCACGATCGAATAGCCAGGTCTTATCAGGCCGGCCTTCTCAGCGGTCTCTATCATCGCTAATCCAATTCTGTCTTTGACGCTTCCGCCGGGGTTTAGATTCTCCAGCTTCGCAAGAACCGTTGCCTTCACACCCGCGGTGACTTTCGTCAGCTTTACCAGTGGGGTTCCGCCAATGCATTGAAGAATACTTTCACGGTAGGCTAAGGGGACGCTTCTCTTCAAGCTCTCTTCAACTCTATGAGATTCATTGGAAAGCTATGATTCACATTCAGTTAGTCTTTCTCTTTTTCAGCAGGTAGACAGGTATCAGAATCAAGAGAGCAATCTGGAGAACTGATCCAGCCGCGAACGTAGCTGAAGCCAACGACACGCCTGCTTGCACGTACGCGTAATGCTCCGGCTGCGGAAGAGAAACCAGAAGAGTCAACACAGCCAAAATCAAAGCCACAGGATAGGCCGCGTCATGATGAGTTGCAATAGCCAAGGCTACGGCGAGGTAGCCGACCCATCCTGTTAGCACGGAGTAGAAGAGCCAAGACGGCACGAGCGAGTACAATTGGAGAAGAAGGAGAATTCCGAGAGCGACCGAGATGTAGATGAGAAAGTCAACGGTTCGCTTCAGCGAGGATAATTGCATATTCGTCCAGAGTGCGTTCAAGACCTTGCAGGCTTAATTATTTGCTCTAGCTGGCACAAAATAGTCACGGTTGTCGAAAAAGAAAGAGTGCAGAGTGGCCATCCGGCAGCGGAACGGGCCCTCTGAACCTAGTTCTGTGTCTTCAGTTCTTGTATTCTTTCTGTGACCCCTGTAAGTTCCTTCTCGAGGCTGCCCTTGTATTCCTCAAGCCACTCGATCTTCTCTTCCTTGGTCAGGAATCTCCTACCGCCAAATCCATAGCACATTTGATCCTACACCTCTATACAGTGTCGATTGCATTCGTGGACCGTCCGGCCATCCCGGTAAAGGACGTCTGTGTGACGGTGGCCAACTCGTCTCAATCATGGATGCATCAAGCAAACCGAAAGACAGCATTGTACCTAGTTCCATTCGCCTTTCACCTGACAGTAGATAGTGAAGGGCGCAATTTAGCGACTGACCACAATCAAACCTCGTCAAGCAACAGCGAACACGAGGCCCGCTGCGTGCTACGTAGCTAGTTCTTGATGATACCTAGTTCTTTCAGGACGTCGCCGTGGCCACGTGTGAAGTCGTCGCTCTTCAGCTCACGAGGCTTCACAAATCGAAGCTCGGAGAACCACTCCGGTTTCTCAATCTTTGCGGGAACTCTTCCACCGTAAACAAGGCAGATGTCCCAATGCGCAGCATCAGGGTCATTTGGGTCCTGCGACAAATGTGATTGAACCTGGAGGAAGTTCAGCTTACTCTTTTTGAGACCAGCTTGCTCAACCAGGACTCGCACAGCAGCATCCTCCGGTTTCTCGCCATACAGCAGGTGGGACGCGGGGATCAGCCATTTGTTTGAAGCCGCATACTTCGGCGCGAACATTTCGCCCATGAGGAACCGCTCAACCCAGATCTCGGGCCTAGTCATCTTACCCACCAAAATCCCACCGTCACCATTCAGAACCAAGAAAACGGATATGCACGTCCCACCCTTCGGCGCATTCTCCTCATTGAACATGGCTTTCTTAACCATCATTAACCAGCCAAAGTGAGCTATGCTCGCTTACGATATAAGAAATAGCCACCATTACCAATTGGGATGACAAAGCGACGGCGCGAAATCACACTTGACCTCCACCTTCAGCAAGACAGTAGAAGCGAAGGCTCACTCACCAGCGTATACGATGCACAAGTATTTCGCGCGCCGACCCTGGAACGTCTTCAACGAACTAATCTCCCACTACTCATCGCCAGCCGAAATTGTGCTAGATTCATTCTGCGGCGGTGGAGTCACAATAGTCGAGGCGTTGAAGCTGGGAAGGAAAGCTGTCGGTGTCGACCTCAACCCGATCGCAACATACGTCACAGAAATGGAGTGCAAACCGGTGAGGGTAGAGGCGCTTCATGACAACTTTCACGAACTACGCGATGCAGTTGGGAAGAAGATCTCATCTCTCTACACGACCAAATGCCCAAGTTGTCGCTCTCCGGCGATTGCAGATTGGTTTGAATGGGACGAGCATACTGGGGAAATTCTTCGACTCAAGGTTGACTGCACGAATTGTGGTTCGTCGAAGACCACGCCCGCGACTAGAGAGGATGCACAACTTGCAAAGAAAATCACGAACGGTTTTGACGAAATCATAGATAAGGACAAACTGTGGTTTCCAAGAACACGAATCCCACCAGGCGACAAAACAAACTCGCTCCTCAATCAAGAAATCAACTTCTATTCTCAACTCTTCACAAAACGCAATCTGCTGGCGCTCTCGTACCTACATAGAGAGATTGGCCGGTTAGCGGATCGAGAGGCTGGGGACTTTCTGCAATTCGCTTTTAGTGGTTCTCTCAAATGGGCTAGTAGGCAGTCACATCTCAGAGGCCACATAGTCGAGGGGTGGGCGATGCACGCCTACTGGATCTACCCGCGCAGCCTTGAGATCAATGTGTGGAACACGTTCGAACGCCGCCTGAAAGCGACCGTTCGAGGCAAAACATACAGTAATGAACACATCGGCCATTTCTGCAAGTTTGCACAGAACTTTAGCGACCTAACAAATCACAGTGCAACATGTTTCATACTGAATCGGTCTGCGACGAAGCTCCCAATCCCTGACAACAGTATTGACGCGGTCATAACGGATCCTCCTTACGGCGGAAATGTGAACTACGCCGAACTCTCAGACTATTGGTACATCTGGCTGAGTGAAGGTAAGACGATTCCGAAGCGAGACGAGGTGATCGTCAACAAGACGCAGAGGAAGACATTGAAGGACTATGGGGAGCTGCTGTCAGCCGTTTTCAAGGAATGTTATCGAGTCCTCAAACCACACCGATTTCTCGTGTCGACATTCAATAGCAGGGACCTACGGGTCGTGGCGAGCTTCGTCACCGCAGCATCTGAGGCGGGCTTCACCCTTCACCCAGAAGGACTTCTCTATCAGCCACCCATTCGACCCTACACGACTACCTTCCACGCAATGCAAATTGGAGCCTTCGTGGGAGACTTCATCTTCACCTTCGTCAAGGAGGCGATGCCTCCATCAACTCCGGCCGAAGAAGATTATGAGCTTCAGGACCTGAAAGCTAAGCTTGGCGGGCTGATTGATGAAACGGTGAAAGGCGGGATTACCGAACCGCAACTAAGAGAAAGAGCGTACAGAGTTCTGATTCCCTTCCTCGCTAAGCATGCGCAGTCCAATACTGCTGCGACAACAGAGGCAGTGGACTTCTTCGAGAACAAGATGAATAAGCAAGATCTCTTTTTCAGGCGACTAAGGCGCAAAATCACTAAGACGCGAATACAAGCCTTCAGTGGAAAACGCTGAGTGTGACGTTTATGAGGTCGGTGTCGCCATCGACTCCCCTTTCTCTTGACGCGAGGCATCTCCACGCCCGTAGTCCCAGGTCAGAACTCGGTCGGGTTTGAGCATCATCACGACTCGGTCAGGCTGCTTTACGGCGCTAGATAACCAGCTCCTACCATCTTCCTCGCCGTATCGATATGAGATTCGTTTCAACCAATCGTCTCGGTTCTGCTTTAGGACCGTGGCTTTGCCGAAGGCGCAGACCGCACGGTATGGGCGGTCGTCGGTCGCGATACTCAGAGCCACGAAGGGATTCTTCTGAACGTGCTGACCCTTCACGCGACCTAAACGCGTTGTGAAATAGAAGACCCCGTTCTCATACGCATACCAGATCGGGTTGACTCTGGGTTTCCCATTTTTCGACGAAGTTGCAAGGTGCGCTAACCGAGGTTCATCAAGGAAAGATTTCAACTCAGATTTCGACAAGGGCATTTCGCAAGTCGCCTACGTATGCGGATTAGCTAAGCTCCAATCTTCTTTTGATCGAGCATCTTCCCGTAGCGGTCAAGGTAGGCAAGTTCATTGAGCGGCTTCCGATCCTTCCTTCTCCCAGTAATTCTCCCAGCTGGGTAACCGAATCCTACGACTATGCTTGCGTTCATTTCTTTTGGAATTTCGAAGTCCTTGTGAAGCGCTTCTCTGTTGATTCCGGTGAAAAGGCACGAGGCCACGCCGTAGTTCCATGCCGCCACTTGCATATCCTGCGCAGCGCGTCCCGCGTCTATCAGGTGAAACCCGTACTTGGGATTGGTTAGGACGATGACGGCGAAGTTTGCGTTCTCAACCCATTGGCCAGTCGTACTATCTTGAGCAAGCTTGCTGAGGCTGTCCCGGTCTTGGACGAGAATGAACCGCCAGTGTTGATTGTTCATCCCGCTGCCAGTAAGCCGCCCTGCCTCCAACACCTTCAGCTTCACTTCTGCAGGCACGGCTTTCGCGTCAAATTCGCGAACGTCTAGCTTGGTGGCAACACAATCATATGCATCCATCATGCTCATCCCATGTCAAGTTTGAACGGCAACTTGTACGTCGATGCCTTTCCTAACGCTCTGAGTGACGATGCAGAAATCCTCGAATATGCCTAGGCATTGCTTCATGCGCTCGCCATCCTGTTCATTCACCGGCTCGGCCCTGATATCAACCTTCATACCCTGCACTCTCCATCGGCCAGCTTCATTTCTCACAAGTGTTGTGTGAACTTTCGTTGAAATGTGCTTCAAAGGAACTCGCGATTTCTGTAAGCAGAACAATAGACTCGAGCTTAGACAATTGCCTACCGCGGCCGCCAGAACTCTAGAAGCGTTCGGTCCGCTCTCAGCTCCCACGGGAGCGGGCTCATCCATCGTGATTGTCTTCATGGAATCCTTGTCGAAGGATACTGTGAAAGTGTAATCCTTCACCTGTTCGAGTGTTGTGGTGAATTCAGTTTCCATTTTCCTTTCGATCCTAACGGTTGCTGATCAGGCTGTGACGAGAGCATTCAAACCGGCAAATATACTCTTGCCGCCCAACTCTTCTTCAATGCGAAGTAGCCTATTGTATTTGGCAGTTCGTTCGCTGCGACAGGGTGCTCCAGTCTTTATCTGACCACAGTTCAGTGCCACGGCCAGGTCCGCTATTGTTGTGTCCTCGGTTTCGCCTGAGCGGTGGCTCGTCACTACTCCGTAACGGTTCTTCGTGGCTAGTCTGGCTGCATCCATGGCTTCGGTCAAACTACCTATCTGGTTCACCTTTAGCAGCAGTGCGCTGCCGGCGCCAGCATCTATTCCCTTCTTTAGCCTTGAGACATGTGAAACGAAAAGGTCGTCACCAACAACCTGAACTTTACCCGCAACCTTCTTGGTAAACTGAGCCGTATTCTCGAAATCCTCTTGCTCGAACGGGTCTTCAATGTACCGAATCGGAAAACGCTCTACTAGTGCTAGGTAGAATTCGATCAATTGTTCAGCAGATTTCGTTTCGCCATCAATACTATACGACCCGCTCTCATAGAATTCTGACGAAGCCGCATCGAATCCCAGAAAGACATCTTTTCCGGCTCCGTAACCTGCTTCCGTGATGGCCCGCATGAGCATTTCAAGAGCTTCCGCGGTCACAGCGATTGGAGGAGCAAATCCACCCTCGTCACCAACATTCACCGCCTGCTTCCCATGCTTTGCTTGAATCACTTGTTTGAGTGAATGATAGATTTCCGTGCCGATCCTGAGCGATTCAGCGAAGCTCTTCGCATTCGCAGGAATAACCATGAACTCTTGAATTCGAAGCTCCGTCCCGGCATGCTTACCACCGTTGATCACGTTCATGACTGGGAGGGGGAGCGTTCGTCCCTTGTTCTTGCTTAGGTATTCGTAGAGCGGCACATCATCCAATTTGCTGGCCAATTTCGCTACGGCGAGCGAAACAGCCAGAATCGCGTTAGCTCCAAGACGAGACTTATTCGGTGTTCCGTCCAAATCAATCATTAGCTGATCTATCTTGCCCTGCTCTCGCGGGTCTAGCCCTCGAAGCTTTGGAGAGATAATCTTCTCGATGTTTTGAACCGCCTTCAGAACACCTAAACCCTTGTACCGCTTAGGGTCACCGTCGCGCAACTCGAGCGCTTCATGCGTACCCGTTGACGCGCCGGAAGGAACATCTGCACGCGACCGCACATCGCCCGCCCAGACTACCGCCTCGACGGTCGGATTACCTCTTGAGTCGAGAATCTCTCTACCGCAAACTTTCGTAATTCTAAACTTGCGAGGCATGATTGGACATCTTTGCAAGGAAAAACCGAACGCGACATATCAACGATGGGGAAGTTGCTAAAAGACACGCAACATTATGTCCCCAACTAGGAAAGGGCGGTGAGAAGCGACTAATGCGATCAATTCCGATTACTCTGGCAGTGCTCATAGGGCTCCTCATCACAGGTACTCCACTGTTGTGCGACAGCGTAAGGGCCTCGCCTTCAACAATCAGCAACCTCAACGCTCTGGTCATGCTGAATCCGACTGATGGATGGGCTGTTGGCAATTCCGGAACCACACTGCACTATAATGGTGGGGGATGGAATCTTGTTCCATCAGGCACAACTGCAGATTTGTTCGGCGTCTCCTTCGGGCCACCCGCCTCCCCGAATTCCAACGCGGGTTTTGCGGTTGGGGAAAGTGGTGGAATAGGGACCGCAGTCTATCGTAGCAGTGTAACCTGGTTCACAATCACGACCGGACTTACGACACCAGGCGCGCAGAAGCTTTCGTCTGTCTCGGCCCTCAGCCCCACAGATGCTTGGGCTGTTGATTCTGTTTCAGGGGGTTTCTGGCACTGGTCAGGTTCAGCTGGTTTGGGAGGAGGCTGGAATATGATCTCAACGGCCTCGGCGGGGCTTAATTCCGTTTTCATGACCAGCTCAACGGACGGTTGGGCCGTGGGAGTTGGGGGAATTATCTACCATTACACGGGTGGCGGATGGACGCTATACACGACGAAGGGAACGACGCTCAACTCTGTTTTCATGTTGAGTGAAACTGAGGGCTGGGCGGTTGGTAATGGAGGCTCAGTCTACCACTTCTCGAGCGGAAGTTGGTTGGGCCCCGTTTCTCCGGGACCCACCAGCCAAGATCTCAAGTCCGTATTCATGGTAAGCCAGACGGAGGGCTGGGCGGTCGGCACCTCCGGCGCAGTCTTGCACTACTCTAGCGGCTCGTGGACAGCCCTTCCGTTGAATTACCTTGCAACGAGTCAGAATCTCAATGCGGTCTATTTCGTTGGAGGAGTTGGTTGGGCGGTGGGAGATGCAGGTACAATTGTGGTGGTGGGAGGACAGCCGGTTCAAGGTGCTCCTGCTGCGAGTTTCCAGTCCGTCTACCTTTCAAGTGCAACTGACGGGTGGATTGTCGGATGCTCTTCAGGAGGTTGTGGTTCAGGTTCTGGAGAGCCCGTACTCGCTCACTGGAATGGAGGATCATACACTAGGGGAACGGTTTTTGGTCCAGCCTCTGATCTCTACTCAGTGTTCATGGTCAGTTCAAGTGAAGGCTGGGCGGTTGGCGGCACAGGAACAAACCCCGTCATACTTCACTACACGGGTGGAACTTGGACGACAATGCCTGTTCCAGTGTCGGGCGTCATCCTGCGTTCGGTCTTCATGACGGACTCGAACAACGGCTGGGCGGTTGGCGACAACGGGGTCACACTGAGGTACTCTGGAGGATCCTGGGGATCAGTGTCTTCGCAAACCACCAACACGCTTCGAAGCGTCTTCATGCTAGGACCCTCCGACGGTTGGGCTGTTGGAGACGCCGGGACAATGCTTCGGTATCAGTCGCTCAGTGGACTGTGGATGAATTTCCCCAGCCCTACCAGCGCTCGTCTGAATTCCGTATTCTTAGCAGACTCGAGCCACGGTTGGGCTGTGGGGACTGGCGGAACGATTCTTCACTATGATGGAACCATCTGGACACCAGTAGGAGGCTTCGTATCGACGAACCTGAATTCTGTATACCAGCTTAACCCGCAAAATGCTTGGGCTGTAGGCGATTCGGGAACCATCATCCAATGGACCGGAGTCGGATGGTACCCGGTCGTGTCTTCCCCCTCCTTGGCGGGTAATCCTAACCTGAACTCGGTTTTCTTAGTCTCAAGTGGATACGGTCTCATCGTAGGTGGCACAGCGGGCGCTGGCGCTCAAGGCACAATACTACAGGTCTCAGGAACCAATCCTGTCACCAATCAGTACACAGCTCAAACAATAACCCAGACTACAACGATCCTCTACCCGTTGATCCTCACTTGGACAACGACGTCCACTTCACTTTCAACTACTCAGACGTCAACTCAAACAACCACAAGTGTGGCTGCGTTTGTTTCGACCTTAACCTCCACGATGGCTATCCCGGAAACATCGGGTCCGCAAGTCTCACTAGCAATAATCATCGCGGCAATCCTCGCACTATTCTCGATTCACCGAAGAAGAGTGGCTGGCCCCACTTGAGGCGCTGGGTTAGGAATCTACTAATTGTGGCGCTACTCGTTTTCCCAATTGTCGTTGTCTCCCTGACCTACCTTGAGGATATCGCAGAAACCAGCAATCAGTTGGCATCTCAAGGAATAGTCGCTTTCGTTTCGAATCTACCCAGACGCGTCGTAGATGTCGCCGCACAAGCTGGATATGCCGGGATCTTTGCTCTGATGCTTCTAGAAGCAGCTGCACTCCCTGTCCCCAGCGAGATCATTCTGCCCTTCGCCGGCTTCATGGTCTCTCAAAGAATCTTGGACTTTTGGCCCGTGGTAATCATCAGCACGGCGGCGGCGCTTATCGGCTCATTCATCGACTATTACGTGGGCTGGAGACTCGGACCGCCACTCTTGGCGAATCAGTCGAAGATACCTTTCGTCGACTCGGCGCATCTGAGGAGAGTTGGAGTGTGGTTCGATCACTATGGACCCGTGGCGGTAGCTCTCTTCCGCCTAGTTCCTGCCGCCAGAGTCCTGATCTCATTCCCGGCCGGCATCTACCGGATGAGTAAGTCGAGATTTGCGATGTACACGCTGGCCGGTTGCTTGCCGTGGAATGTTGTTTTGGTTTATCTTGGGTGGTGGCTGGGCTCTTCATGGGAGGAGGTCGTCGCAGCCTTCAGGTACATCAACCTAATCGTATACGTCCTGCTAATCCTGTTCGTCGTTTGGGTTGGGTGGAAGCTAAGCGCGAAAAGAAGAAAGAATACTTGAGGTCAGAATATTATCATCAAGGTTCCCGAAGCGCCGCGTAGAGTGATTCTACTCGGCGTCTTGTCACCCAGTTCTTGTGATGTCGAAAACCGCCGCCGAAACTCTTCGGGATATGAAGCAATTCATGGATCAATGTCTTCTCCTTCTCTGGAAGTGGAAGGGCGTCGTATTGCTCCGCTAGGACTTCGACAGCGTAGTAGGCTGGTTCACTTAGTGCCTGCTGCCAAATTCTCGGAAGGGAATGGACACGCGCGATTGCATTGCGAGACTTGGAACCGTAACTCCTGTAGCAATAGACCCTGTTTCTTGGGATATGCGTGAATCCCAGTTTGTCAATGATCCTCCGGAGCAGTTCTGAGACATCTGGAGCGCGTTCATAACGAAACTGCATGGTACTGGAATGAATGAGGCACCTAAAATAGAATTATTCAACATAATTGAGAAAAAATGGAATGTTCAGGCGGAAGGAATTGCTAGCGACCGAGCAGAATGCAAATGAAGGGAACGTGGCCGAAGAGTGTCTGCCCAGACTCAGCGTCTAGCCCGTCCCAATGATTGAGAAAGCCAAAGCAACCGCCTTCTCGGGATTACTGTCCCCAAACACTTTCTCAATCTTACGATCATCGACGTAAGTATCGACCAAACGATCAGCCATGCCTCCCGTTCCCTTGACTGCTACAATCGGGATTTTCTTTTGATAGGCTGCTGCGATTTCGATCATAGTACCTGCCCCGCCTCCTACCACGATAATGGCATCTGCGGAATACGCGGTAATGAAATCTCTAGCAAAGCCTATCCCAGTAGCGACTACTGCGTCGCAGAAATCGTTCGCTTGACCCTTATCATCGTGGGGGATTATCCCGATCACGAAGCCGCCTCCATCCTTAGCCCCGCGACTTGCTGCCTCCATGACTCCTCCAAGGCCGCCGGTGAGAAGAAGCGCTCCGCGCCTCGCAACCTCCGATCCGACCTTATAGGCAGTTTCGTACGCGGTTTCCGGGCAGTGATCTCTTCCAAAGCCAATAACTAGAATCTGTTTGCGTCGCGGCAAGATCTCCACCAACACTGGGCTCACCAAAGCGGTGCTTTGCATATTCAGGTTTTCGAGAAGCAACATACAAACCGGGTCAGCCAAGTCGAGGACTCGCATGATTCTGTAAACTCGGTGCCTATCGTGAAATCCGCAGAGTCAGTGATATCGAAAGTTGGACTTTGGGGCGTTCTAACCTTCCAAATCTTGCCCATTGGGGTATAAGGGACGCCGATGTGGAAAAGGCTCAAAACGAGCCATGCGACTGCTGCATGTCTTATTAACTCTAGACCGTTTGCCCCGTAAACCTGACCATTTAAGCCGTAACACGGCTCTGGACGCTTCTAAACTGCCCTTGAACGTGTGAAACTGCAGACTCGGAGCCATTTCCAGTACGCATGTGGCAGTGTCCAATTGACAAATTGCGTGAACTGAAATGACCTTCCAGTGAACCAAGACGTCTTCGGAAGTTCTTGGTTTCATGAAAGGTCGCTTGAATGCGTGGAGGTGATTAGATGCCAAGAGAGAGTATGCTCACACAACGTTTGATCGTAGCTGACGATACACTGTCGTTGCTTACTGGTCAACCAAAGGGGGCTCTTCTGAGTTATACGGAACTCACCAAGATGATGCATCAATACATCAAAACCAATAGTCTCAGATTGAAGACGTGTCCCAACTGCAAGGCTCAGATTCCGGGAACCGCGACCTATTGTGACAAGTGCAGCAAACCACTGTAAACGACAATGTTCCTAATCCGTCGTGGCGAGTGCCTTCAACGGGATGGCTTCAACTTTCCGATAAACCGTCGAGGGCTCCGCCACACGCCCCTCAATTTTCAGCAAATCCTCGAGTTCTATCCCAAACAGTTTCTTGTTCTCCTCAAGATATGGAAGTATCAGATTCCAATCTGGTTTCTCTACGGTTGTCATTTGTCCGCCGTTCAGTTGATCCGTCCCAACCTTTCTGTGTGGGTCTCGGATGTAGATGGCGCCTCCTGAGGCTAATGAGAATAGATTGCCGCCGGGGTATGGAGTTTCGAGTTCGCGAACTTGACCATTCTCACTAATCGCAATCCCGTTGACTATGACGAAACCCCCACCGTTGAGCGGATCTCCGGCCATGAACGATTCCGCCAAGTAGTCCAGACAGGTTCCGTTTATCACTACCCTGGGTCGGCCTACGGCGTTAATCAAGGGACGCCCCGCGGCGTTTCCAAGCACATAGACCTCTCCACCCTTTGCAGCATACATGAATGTCTGTCCGACATCCCCGTAGATCACGAGTTTGCCAGACTTCATGATCTGTGCCACTTGATCCTGTGCGGACCCATGAACGTAAATTTCAGCCCCATCCAACCCTGACCCCAAATAGTCTCCCGGGTTGCCAAAGACGTCGATCCGGAACCCTTCGGAATGAGCGCCCAAGCCTGACCCGCAGAACCTCTGCCCTCGCCAATCAAAGGAGACGACATGTTTCCATCCTTTCCGATAGGCAGCAACTATCAAAGCCGACGCCGAATCATCGCCTTCAGCAGCATAATCGGAGACATCGAGGAGTAGTGACTCTTCATTTCCAGAGGGAGATCGCAACTGGTCTCTGTTTGATGAGTCAATTAGCACCCAATTGCTTTTGTTCGATTCAGATATCTTCGGAAAGCTACGAAGAATCTTGAACAATGATGATTCGATCTTCTCGCAAACCCTACCCTCTCTGGCATAGGGTATCAGGTGGAGGCTGTCAATTAGCCAAACGAGGGCCCTGACAGCATTTTTTCTTTCTTGAAATCCGTTTTGGGATGCGGTTTCCAAGTTTGAGCAGAAACCCTCAACCGAATTCACTCCCACACCTGCCTTGGTGAGGAATTCCATTGATGAAGTTGCAGCCAGTTTCATTGTTTCCTTAATGATGTCTTGTTGAGATTTCTTGGTGGGAGAAGTAACGCTGCGACCGAATTTGTCGAAGCATTCCAGGCGTGGGACTGTACCAGACCGGTCTACGGTGAAGATGAACGCCCCACCATCAGTGTAGCTACCTCCTCGGGCATTCCAGTAGAGGTCGGCCTTTGCTGCAAACCTAGGATCTTCGCTAGCCAGACTCTTCAGGCAAGCGTCGATAGCCTGCCGTTCCGAGGCGATTAATCCGATATGCGCTTCACCTTCTTGAAGGGCGAAGACCTGAGGACGCAACATGGACGTGTCAGTTATTCCTAGCAAGTGAAGTTGTCTGCCTGCGTTCTCACCCCGACAGACTATGAAGAACCAAGGACCGTCCGGGGACCCGTGAATGTGAGCCTTCTGTATCTCCTTGTAGATGCTCCTCTTCTCCATAGGTAGCATGTAGAAGTCTCTTTCAGTAGTCGGAGCCATTGCTTCGATTAGATTTTCGAGCGGGTAGCCATAGATTCTGCGCCACAAGTCGAAAAGGTAGACCGCGACTTCCGTGTCGGTGAGGAATAGTGGATACATGTTCCTTTGTGCAAGGTATTCGGATATTGAGTAGTAGTTCGAGAAATCACCGTTGTGCACAAGTGCTTCGTGTAGGCCTACAAATGGGTGCGCCCCTCCCGGATGCCACACCTTGCCCTTCGTTGGATACCTGTGATGCCCGATCCAAACGTGCGCCGGAAAATCCTCCAACCTGTAAAAGTGGATCACTTGGTCGCCGTATCCAACGAGCTTGAAGACTAACATGTCCTTACCGTGAGATAGTACGAATGCTTTCTTGTCTCCTAGAGAGGCGTAGAACTTCTTGTTGAGTGAGTAACTATTCTGATAGATGAATTCGTCTTCGGCAGGCTGCCTGTCCATCAGACCATTAGTACGCATGAACTCTGCCAAAACCTCCTCTTTCACTCTGCAGAAGTATCGGTGAACGTCAGGAGGCTTGACTACAAGTCCTTCTATGCTTCTGTAGTCAGCGACAGTTTCAACTTGTGCCGTCGAGTCTACTCTTAGAAACGGGTGTACGAATTCCTCTTCAACTTCCTTCCTAGCTGAAGGATCCAAGTACGCGATTTGGATCAAGTAGTCCTCTTGGAGGATCTTTGGGGAAACGCCGAGTCTCTCTGGGGAGAGACCGAGCGCTGCAACTCCTCCACCCTTCCCATTCCCTCGGTTCTTCATTTGCCGCAACGCCACCAAGAGATGGCGCCCGGCAATCTGCTCAGAGGAAGCGACACCGATTACTCCGCACCCACCTTCCGCCTCAACTTTCGCACCCAAACTCAGCCCCTGAACCAGCCCGGCGCGAGATCTAATGATGGAATCCGCAGACTGCATAGTCCTCACCTGTAAACCAAGAGATCGGTTCTTCCTCTGAGCTCCTTAATCGACCGCAGGCCCAAACCCTTGAGAATCGTCTTCCACTGAATCGACCACGAGTTGTATAGGTTGATGATTCTCTGCGCTCCCCATTCTGGATCAATTAGAAGTGAGAGTTCTGGGTCCGTTGTTGTGATTCCGACTTGGCATCCTCTCCCCCGCTCGCAGTTACCGCAATGCGTGCAGCCTACTACGACAGCTTCCGCAGTTCCGATTACACACCCGTCGGCGCCAAGCGCGATCGCTTTTGCCACATCGTAGGCGGTTCTGATTCCCCCGCTGGCCATTACGGTGACCTCGTCTCTAACGCCTTCAGAGACTAGGTAGCGGTGGACTTTGGGAATCGCGTACTCAATGGGCATCGCGATGTTCTTCTTCGCGATCTCCGGGGCCGCCCCTGTTCCGCCGTAACCTCCATCGATATGGATGATATTCGCGTTTGCGTAGTAGCTGCCTATGGCTACCATGTCTACGTCTATTGGGGTTGAGACCTTCACCGAAACCAGACAGTTCGGATTGACTGCTCGGATCCAGTCGACATGTTTCTTGTGATCCTCAACCGAATAGACGCTGTGAAATGGGAACGGAGAATAGAGCCCTGTGAAGGGTACCGATTCTCTCATACTCGCGACTTCAGAGGTCACCTTGTCCGCGAGTAAGTGGCCTCCCAAACCAGGCTTCGCGCCCTGCGCGTACTTGAGCTCGACAATTCTCGCTGCCTGTATGGTCTCCTCGCGCACGCCAAACATGCCCGTCGCGACTTGAGTTATGACGTGGTCCTTGAACTTCATCAGTTCAGGAGGATAACCTCCTTCGCCAGTGCATGTGAAAGTGTCCAAGCGTTTTGCAGCAATGGCGCGGGCTAACATGAAGTTCAGACTCACAGACCCGAAAGACATCCCGGCACCATAGACGGGTATCGGGATCTCAATGTCAGGACCGAAAGTTCGACGGTTCAGCTTGATGGAGAGATCATAATTCTCATCGGCGATCGTGTTGACGTTCGCGATTGTCTTGAAGTCAAGTCGGTCGAAGCCTCCTCCAGATTTGCCCACCTTGTACTCCAATCCAAGCGGTGGCTTACCAGTCGTAGCCTGCTCGTAAGTGGCGAAAATGAGCTCCGCGGTCCATCGCTTGTTGCCCAGTCCCCCTGGGATGCCGTACACTAAGGTGGGGAGTACCTCGAGTCCACGGTGTATTCTCTCTGAATGTTTCTTTGTTATCAAGTCACGTTCCGCGTATGATATCGGCGAACGCCTCCTTCTCTAAGTCTTCATTGAACATTGCTCGACCCACATCTCCTCTGAGCCGTCGAACGTCACGCATTCCCATAGCGCTTAGAATTTCGATAAGTTGATCATGCCAAGAAGCGAGCAGGTTCACGAGTCGTTGCTCTCCCCAGCTGGCATCAAATTCTTCTTTCAATATCTGGCCTGTGTCGGGTGTAATGCATTCACCTAAGAATTGAGCCTGTAGAGCAACGAGAACTGTTGTGTCCAACGCGACAAGGTCTGCTCCGCAAGTAATCGCTTTGGGGATATGCTCGGCAAGTGTAATGCCTCCACTGACTATCAACGTGACCTCGTCTCGAACGGTTTCACTAACCAAGGTCTTGTGAACGGAAAGGAGCAGTTCCTTCACAAACGCCCTATTGGAATCCCATCCTTCACCGTGATAGTTAGCGAATAGGTGAACGACGTCAACACCCGCCCTGACAAGTTCTAAGACCTTCTCACTTGAACTACTGGTCAGTTGATGACGAACGGAGAGGGGCACGTGAGGATTGATTTCTCTGATCCAGGCCACAACCTCTGGATCAAAAGCCGTCAGCTCAAGCGCCGGTGCTTCGAGTATCAATTCACGATGGTCTTGGACGTCGTCAGGTGAAACTAGCGGCACCATATTGCCCCGGTAAGCCTCGGGCAAATCTTCGACTTGTTCGAGGCTCGCTATGAACAGTGTCCCAGTGGTCTTGGCCGCGGCGGCCACGGATTTGAATATGCTTTGACTGCAGAGATTCGAAGGTAGAAAGTCGAACTCTATTGGTAACGGGATTTCAATCGTCCGAGAGAATTCTCCTTGTGACTTACCGGAGAGGGTTACGAATTTCAGTTTTCTTCCCAAGTCAACTAGTGTTGAGATGTACTCTCTTCCATAGACGCCGTCTCGTGTCGGCCGGACGATTTCCGACATGTCTGTCCAGATGGAGTCCCACCCTTTTCCTGCGAAGCTTCCTTTGTATCCCATACCCTTGATCGGGATCTTGCCAGTTTCGGCCTCATACGAAACAATTGAGACAGGCATTAGAGTTGAAGTGGCAGTTGCCGGTTCTTCTGGGACCCAGTATGAATCGGCGAATTTGAAGAATTCAGGGTTCCGATCGACGGTGCAAACGCCGGGATATTCCTGGACGCACCTCATACACCCGGTACACTTGTCTTTGATAGGATGAAAACCGCCTACCCGGGAGCCGAAGACTCCATAAATGCAGGGTCTACTCAGCATAGCACGCCGATATTCAACGTGCCTCAAGTTGAAGCGTTGCTCGAAGACCTCATGAAGTAGCATCTTCGCTAGTCCTATCTTGCTTACCCTCGGGTTGAAGGGACGCGGCTCTTTCCGCCGCGGTGGAGCTGAGCGCGTTCTTATCTCGTAACGTTCGTAAACGCTCGAATTGTGTGAGTCAAGAGGAGCGTCTTTTTTCATGACATCTATGCTCCTCGCTTCCTCCAGCAAACCTTAGCCCACATCACGCGAACTATAAAGCGGGTGCAAACATTATGAACGAATATAATTGTTGAGGCGAAATCAACATACATTTGAATCGCTAATGACCTAGTTACTGCATGAACGTTCAAGGAAGCCGTTGAAATGCCCCCCCTCGCTGAACGTATGAATATAGATGATATCGATCGAAAGATCCTGAGCGAGTTACTTCACGATTGTAGACGATCCTACCGTGCGATTGCAAGGGGAGCCGGCATATCCGTTGGAACCGCACTGTCTCGAATCCGTAGGATGGAAAAGAACGGTGTTGTTAGAGGGTATGCGGCTCTTCTTGACCAGGAGAAGCTTGGCTATCAACTCACCGTCCTAGCTGAAATTACCGTCTCGAGAGGCAAACTAGTTGAAATGGAAGAAGCAATTAGCAAACTTCCGAACACCTGTGCAGTATACGACATTACAGGCCTAACGGACGCTTTGGTAATCGCAAAGTTTCGCAACCGAGATGAACTGAGTAAGTTCACCAAGAGCCTTCTGGCCATGCCATTCGTCGATAGAACAAACACACATGTGGTCTTGACGACGATTAAAGAGGACTTCCGACTCCTCTAGTTCGCTAGGTGGACGTGAAAGATGGCGTACGCTTCGAGGCAGTGGAGTTACCTGTTAGGGACCCTAGGAGCGGTACTTCAAGTTGTTGCGGGTTGGTGGGACGTATACTCCCATCTCATATTCGGGAGCACCGACCCTTGGTGGAACCCCGCGCACCTTACGTTGTACGCGGGAATTGCAATCGTCATCTTCGCCGTGTGGCGTGGACTACGCGTGAAGGCTGTTCAGCCAGGTTATGCAACCAGCCCAATTCACTTTGCCAACACGAGTGGTCTGAAACTGGCGGGGTTAGGTTCCGTTATGCAGATTATTGCAGGGGTTTGGAATGAGGTTGTTCATCACATATTCTTGAGCGAACCCAAGATAGCTCCTGCTCACGCTCTTCTAACATTAGGGATGCTGACAATCAATCTAGGACTGATCGTAGGGCTCTCGATCGAGTATGGCATGATTAAGCAGAAGATACTGTCGGTATCTTCTTGGAGGCGGTATGTGATCGTTCTGTGCATGATTCTGGTTTTTTCGTCAATCTGGCTGGCGGCCGCTGGCGCGTTCATCTATGTTGCCCGATCATTCTGGACCGATCCGCTAGGCTGGACAATGGCCATGTTGCTCGCGACCGTCGGACCTCTTGTCTTTGCACCCGCGAAAAGAGTGTTGCCGCAATTTGGTACCGGCATTGCCATAGGGCTAACTTTCAATTTGGTCGCCTTCTTCTTCCTTGTTGCATACGCAGAGACGCCAGCCTACGTTCCTTGGGGCATTGTGCCTGTCGTTCTGCTCGACACGTTAGTGGTGGGTTTGAAACGCGTTCTGGGATTAACCAGAGCCGTAACCATCGCATCGACGGTTCCAGGGTTGCTGTTTCCTTTAACCTACTTTCCGTTTACATCTTACTTGTTTTCGTGGTCTTTCACAGCGCAACTTCCGTTGCTAATGGTGTTCTTTGGGGCGGTGTTAGGAGTTATGTTAGGTAACCGTGTGTATGCTTCGATTTCTTCGCTTGTTTTGGGAAATATCTCATAAAATAGTCCAGTTGCAAGAGGAAAAGGAAAGAAAAGAGGGGAGATTAGGAGACGTGGGCAGTCTTACTGTTCTTTCGTTACGTATATCCCAGAGGCCACGTCGAGGCTCAGAGGATACGAGTTGGAACCCACCTTAACCAACATAGGGCCTTTGAAGGGGGCTTTCTCCTCGACCTCAATCTTGACGCCTGGAAACATCCCTAGATTACTGAGATAGCGTAGGAGTTCACTGTCTTCGCCTGGTATGTGGTGTACAGTAACTCGCTGTCCACTCTCAACCTCGGACAAGATCTGAGTCTTGCTTGGGGCAACGAACCCTTTCTCGTTCGGAATCGGATTACCATGTGGGCAGGTGCTCGGGTTTCCTAGTACTTTGTCCATCGCTGAGGCAAGCCGATCGCTCACTGCATGTTCAAGCATGCATGCTTCCTCATGCGACTGTATCCAGTCGAGATGCAGCATGTCAGTCAGTAGCCTTTCTGCGAGTCGATGCCGTCGGAAGACGGATAGAGCTATCTTTCTCCCTTCCTCAGTCAGTTTGACGCCCTTGTAGGGTTCGCGGGCTACGAGCCCCTTCTCTTCGAGCACCTCAAGGGTGTTCGTTACGCTACCTGGAGTAATCTGGAGTACCTTGGCGATGTCTCCTGTTCGGGCTGCTCCGGTACGGGTTTCCAGGTTGTATATGGTTTTCAAGTACATTTCTGGGGCGGTTAGAAATTCATGACTCAAATGTGAACCTATCCTGAGATTTTGTTCCTCTAACTCAAAGATAAGGGAAGTCGCAGAAAGATTCTTGGCATGTAATATACTTGCTCTATAGGCGACATGGCCTTCTAGGTTCAAGCGAGCCAAGGGTATGTAACCTATGGTTGGCAAGAAACCCGAAAAGAAGCCGTTTGGGCGTGATGGCCCTCCTAGGGGTTACCCGAAGGACCAATCCCAATATGCAGGCCCTGAGAACTGGCGTTATCCACTTCATACACATTGGCATGCACGAGCTGCTCGTCGCTATTTCGACGAGTGGTCAAACAGGGGGAAATATACAGAGGAAGAACGAGCATACATCGATTGGCGAATCGACCAAGCCCTGAAGAAGTACGAGAAGGAAACCAGCAGCGCCAAATAAGAAAGACGCCCTGCCCCGAGCGTTTCCTCACCCGACGAAATAGAACTCTCCCTGAAGCAGCTCCTTCAATTGTTCTTGGGAGCTGCAAGACTGAAACGTGCCACAGAAGCCGATGATTCACTCGTCTCGATCCAGAAATCCGATCAGGACCTAGTTAACGGACGTGTGAAGGACTACGTAGTTCAAATCAACATCAAGAATCGAACCATTGTCCATGACTGTCAAGACTGGCGCAAGAACATGGGATCCAAGAACATGTGCAAGCACCTGGGGAAGTTTCTCCTGACTCTGGACCAAACGAAAGCAACCGGGCTATTGCGTAACATTATCGAGAACAAGGATCAATGGACATTCACTGCTCCCGAAACAGCCGACTCCTAAAGAGCGCTCATGAAGCATATTTCTTCAAAATGCTAAGGATCCGATATCCATGCATGATCTTCCCAAACTTTCCTTTCTTGGCGTAAGATTCTGTGAATCGTTTTGATCCGTCAGACTTGATATCTGCCCCTGCGACAAGTAAGGGGACAGGATCGTCAGTGTGACCCTTGGCTGCGCAGGGCGTCGAGTGGTCTGCGGTGACACACACGATCTTTGATGTTAGGTCCTGAAGTCCGCCAAAGAAACCTGCATCGATGTCTTCAATTGACTTCTTCTTTCCATCAAAGTCTCCATCATGTCCCGGTTCATCAGGTCCCTTCAAATGCACGTATACTAGATCGTAACTGTTCGCAAGCTGAACTGCCTTCTCCGCCCGCTGGGAGTATCCCTCCAAGGATCTATCTGGCGGGAAAACCTCAGTATTCATACCAATCACTTTCGCGATTCCCAGCTCCACGGGCATATCAGCCACTGCGATGGCCCTAAAACCAAACTTCTCTTGAAGGGTGCGCACCTTGGGTACCTTCGTCCCGGCATCCCGCATCAGGAGGAAGTTTGCCGGCAGATCGCCATGTTCTCGTCTTCTGACATTTACAGGATGATTATCCAGTACTGCATGAACGCCGGCTGTAAACTGATTCAGCAGTTGTGCTGAACGCTCTGCCGTCTTAGTCCCATTCAAAGGCCGACATTTGGGGATTGGAACCGGGAGCTTCACACCTGACTTGGCGATCGTGACTTTCCCTTTTCGTACGTATGCTGGGTCAAGGTTGGTTACGGCGTCGGAGAATTTTGTGCCATTGCTTCGGAAAACCAGTGCGCAACGGTGCCCGATCGTTGCTTTCAGTGTGAAGTTGCCCAGCTCTCTTAGCCTTGAATCCTGATTGACAGCTTCGGCGAGCTCCCTAGCCTCCTCTGTGGTAACTGTTCTTCCGGCCCTGCGATCCACAATCTGTCCATCCTTTGCAGTGGCGAAGTTGCATCTTAACGCTAGATCCCCGTCTCTGAAGTCTACACCAGACCCTATTGCTTCGACAACTCCTCTCGACAGCGCTATCCGAGACGGGTCATAGCTCAGAAGTGAGAAGACCCCTGCGTCACTCTCAGGCGCAACCCCACGTTTGACAGTGTAGACGATACCCATCCTGCCACGTTCAGCAAGTTTGTCGAGATTGGGACTCGACGCAGCTTCTAGCGGCGTCTTGTTTTCTCGTTGAGCAAATGGTTTGTCGCCAACGCCGTCCAATATGACGTAGAGGATCGGGTTAGTCAAGTCTCAATCACTTTTATCGTCGCCACAAGGCTGCCGTCTTTGGCTAGTTTAACTCAACGTTTCCTTGTCCTCAATATATTGATTAGACCTTAATGGCTCAGGTGCCGTGGACCGTGGCAAAAGTGCCCTCAGAGAAAACGAAAACCAAGATTGTCTGCACTATCGGCCCTTCTACTTCTTCAAGACAAATGATGCGGCGACTTGTAAAGGCTGGAATGAATGTCGCTCGACTCAATTTCTCCCATGGCACCACAGGCGAGCATACATCCAAGATCCGGTTGATTCGAACTGTTGCCCAAGAATTGGATACCACAATTGGAATCCTGGTTGACTTACCTGGGCCCAAGATTAGAGTAGGCACGGTGTCTCCAGAACCCGTTGACCTCAAAGAAGGCGCTCAAATCATCCTAACCGGCCGTCATGTAATTGGAAATCAGAAGATCGTTTCCATAAGCCATCCTTCAGTCCTGAAGGAACTGAGCAAAGGCGACTTGGTGTCACTCGAGGATGGCACAATCGAACTCATGGCCCAACAAAAGAGAAACAGCGACTTAGTCTGTCGAGTGATCCGAGGTGGAGCTCTATTCTCAGGCAAGGGTGTGAACATTCCATCGAAAAAGCTACGACTAAAGGCGTTGACTTCGAACGACATCAAGCTTCTTCGATTTGCATTACAGAACGAAGTGGATTTCGTCGGTCTTTCTTTCGTAACGACTCACGCTGATGTTCTCCGAGCCAAGAAGATTATGGAGGAATCAGGATCTAAGGCATGGGCAATCGCGAAGATTGAGAGACGACAGGCCGTTGACGACATCGATGAGATCGTCGAAATTGCGGATGGCATTATGGTTGCGCGAGGCGATCTAGGCGTCGAGATGGAAATCGAGGATATCCCCGTACTTCAGAAAAGAATCATCGAGAAAGCGAACACAGCTGGAAAACCCGCAATAACAGCAACCCAAATGCTAGAATCAATGGTGACCAACCCAACCCCTACTCGTGCAGAGGTCACTGACATCGCGAACGCCATCATCGATGGGTCAGACGCAATCATGCTCTCAGAAGAAACTGCAGTTGGTCGGTACCCGATTGAGGCTGTCAGCGTAATGAAAAGAGTGGCCACTGTTACTGAGCAGAACCTTCCTTACAGAGCTCTCTTAGACTCACGACGTGCGCTGCTCGGAGGTGTTGTTCAGGATTCGATCAGTCTGTCGGCTTGTGAGGTAGCATTCGAACTTGGAGTAGATTGCATTGTCGCACACACAAGAACGGGTCTAACGGCACACAGAGTCTCAAAGTTCCGTTCCTCCGTCCCAATCATCGCGCTCACTCACAACAAAGCCGTCATGAACCGATTAACGCTCCTCTGGGGAGTGTACCCTTACCAGGTTCGAAAGCTCTCGACTACGGCAGAGATTTTCGCTGCAGCCAGAACGGCAGCGTTGGGCAGCAAGACTGTGCGGAAGGGTGAGAGATTTGTTGTAGTCTGCGGAGACCCATCTACACCGGGTGGGACAACCGATCTGCTCAGAGTACAGGTGGCTTAGCCGCGCAGGACCGCGACTGTCGTGAGATCCTTGTCGCTTCAATAAAGCGCGATAAGTTTATCGCAAGGTGAACTCGAAGTCTTCACGAGACAAAGACACGATGAAATTCCTGACTAGATTCCGCGCTTCGAGGGGCCAAGTATGACTCTGGGTAAAGAGGCATCACTCTACGAGAGATTACCAAGCGGTAGAGTGAGATGCACGGCCTGCGCACGATACTGCAACATCCCGGAGGGAAAGATAGGGCTTTGCGGAATCCGCGGTAATGTGGATGGCAAGCTGCAACTCTTCGTTTATGGAAAAGTAATAGCTGGTCACGTAGATCCCATCGAAAAGAAACCTGTAACCCACTACATGCCCGGAAGCAAGATCTTCTCAATCGCAACAACCGGTTGCAACTGGCTATGCCATCCTGCGGGCACACAAATCTTGTTGTCAAACGGAGAGAAGAGGAACGTTGAGGACTTGTTGCCTGGTGACAGTCTATGGTCCTATGACATTGAGAATGGAATGAAGATTACTCCCGATGTAGTCACACATCTTGGGCGCCGCCGGGCTCGCCTATGGGAAGTGCGCTACGGCGCGGGGCGTGGCCGCCTAGTAATTACGAAAGACCACCCCATTCTCACAAAGCGGGGCTGGAGGACTGTTGAAGAACTTCGCTCTGGAGATAAGATACTGAAAGTTTGGTATCAAAATACTCAAGCATGGAAACGCCATAGGGCCGCGTCGATCGGCACCGCCGAATTTACTTGCGGAAAATGTGGCGCTGAAGTGAAGGGGCTCGACGAATGGAACCGTCATCGTGGGGGATGTTACACGCGCGGACTAGAAAAGACGCCTGAAGTATTAGCTAGCTATAGTAAGCGAATGAAACTCGCGAACCCAATGAAAGACCATGATGTCGCAAGGCGTGCCATACAGAGCAGCAAAGAGAGATTCCTAATAGATTCCACTCACGGATGGCACAGAAACGCCGAGAGACTGCGAACGTGGCTGCATCGCCATCCCTCGGTTAGTCAACTGCGATTGTATGAATTATTGGATGAACTCGGCGTCAAGTACGAGAAAGAATTCAAGATTCATCCTGAGAAGGGGATAACGGGTTCACAGACCTCCTACCTGGCGGACGCAGCATTTTCTGAAATCAAACTTGACGTGGAAGTCGACGGATGGTGGCACTACCACAACGAAGGGGTTCAAGAGCGAGACAGAATCAGGGACAAGGTACTTCGGGCCAATGGTTGGAACGTACTGAGAATCTCGGGAAGTTACCTGTACAATCATCCCCAAGAAGTAAAGGCACTAATAGCGGAAAACCTTCAGCAACCAGTTCTTGAGAATAAGCGCGAATGGGTCACCGTCAAAAAGGTCGCACCCACATCAAAGGTCGAGCAGGTCTACAGCTTCGAGTGCATACCCAAGCACAATTACGTCGCAGACGGCATAATCTCGCACAACTGCCACTACTGTCAGAACAGTGACATTAGTCAACGGCGCAAAATCGAGGGGTTAGACGCGACTCCGGAAACGATTGTGGAGATGACGAAGCGCTACCGTTGTGAGGGGTTGGCGTATACTTACAATGAGCCGTCGATTTTCATTGAGTTTGCGCATGATATTGGGGTTCAGGCGCGGAAGGCGGGGCTGATCAACATCTTCGTTTCGAATGGTTACGACACGCCCGAAACCGTCGGCTTGATGAAAGATTTCCTAGACTGCATTACAGTCGATTTCAAAGGAAGTGGTGAGACCTCCTTCGTTCGCAAATACATTGGAATTGCAAATGCGGACCCGATCTTCCAGACATTACTCGAAATTCGCGATAAGACCAAAGTCCACATTGAGATTACTGATCTAATTGTGCCCGAGATTGGTGATGATTTGGGAGCTGCAAAGAAGCTCTCTTCATGGATCTACGATAACCTAGGGCCTGACACTCCGATTCATTTCTTGAGATTCCACCCCGACTACAAGTTGATGCATCTCCCATCGACCCCTGTTGAGACTCTCGAAAAACATCACGCGGTCGCCAAA